>ERZ1023652.68-NODE-68-length-24147-cov-7.763905_pt1 | contig 24147 bp, 20 predicted proteins | sample MGYA00520879_ERZ1023652 | MGnify/ENA primary metagenome ERZ1023652 (study PRJEB33180, sample SAMEA4044469) | wastewater metagenome | place: Denmark | collected 2016-04-02 | study: EMG produced TPA metagenomics assembly of the PRJEB13832 data set (Local surveillance...
AGTAAATAACTCCCTTTTACATACTATACTAATGAGATGGTTTTATAGACGGACGCATGTGATAACCTAAAAAGGCTCCGTGGATTGTACACAGGCTGATTATATGTTTATTCTTCAATTATCCACAAAAGGATATGACGATGATTTTGAGACCAATAGTACATTCAAAGATAGGATGTGGAAAACTATTTCCTGAACTTTATCCACAGAAGAATCTTGATGATATCAACGGCGGATGCTGGTATGCATTTGCAAACGAGCGGGAATGACTAAATGCTGGAGATAAGAGTGAATTCTTCAAAATCCAGCTTTTTTCATAAAAATGGTAATAAATTCACACAAAATAAAGGGTTTCATTTCATCAAAACACTTATCAAACAAATGTTCAGAATGAAATGAAGGAACCCGCACACTTAACTCGACTTATGCACAGGATATCCACAGGTATTCGAGAGTAGTAAAGGTGTCATGAATAGTATCAGAAAAATAAGTTATCAACAAAGTCATTTTATGACAGAAATCCTACTGCAGCAAGGTTATGATGTGGTAATTAATTTAGTTATGCACAGGGCGGCGTCGGAAAATGTGCATAACTAAAAAGGTTGCGGATAGTTTGAGTTATCCACAAAAACAGGAGCTACTACAATGAAATGAAGCTGGGGAGAAGTGAGAGGATGAAAATCCATTTTCAATTACGGAAATGGATACTGCAGATTATATGAAAAAAAAGGAGAAAATCGTATAGCTAGATTATTCAAATCATTAGTGAAATAGTAATAGAAGTCATCGCGAAAATCGTTTTTTGTAAAAAAACTAATAGAATAATAAAAGTGAAAGAGAGCAAGTCTATGCGAAAAAATAGAAAAAGTAGAGATCAAATCTAAAAACGTTCCACGTGGAACATTGGTCAAAAAATAAACGTATACAGAATTTGAGGATAAATTGAAGAGCGTAATCAATCAATGTTTCACGTGGAACTATTGAATAGTAGAAGGAGTCGCATTCAACTTATAACTATAATAATAATTACATTTATATCGAAAATGGTAACTATTTTGAAAGATAAATTTTCACGACATGCAAATCCAGTAATAGAGAATTACTTATCCAAAATGCAGGTATGCTTTGAAAAAACATACAGAAAAAATACAGCATTATAATTCAATCTAGCCGAGGGTCTAATGAACGCTGAATGATAACAGTTGAGACATCGATTATTGAGCACAGATATCATCACTGGGTAAATGAATACTTTTCAATGCCTGAAATATAGCAACAATCGTTCTCGCTCAGAAAACCTGCTCTCCGCAATACGTACTTTATACAGAGGAAATGTTTCACGTGAAACATTCATTTTGACGCTAAAATGGTAACTAATCCCTCTGGAAAGGGCATTATAGCTATTATTATTTGAATATGTTAAAATGTACAAGTGCAAATTGTAGGTTCAGTAAAGGAGCTATCATGAAAATAAAGGAAAAGTTAAAAAATCTTCCTCACTTCATAAAGGCTGACAAGATTAAGGTTCCTTTCCTGATTATCGTATTCTTACTGCTTATGATTGTTGTTTTAACTTTCATTGCAGATTGGAAAATCGGAATTGGAATTATGCTCTTATGCGTTGGAATTTTTGGGTTCATCAGTTATTCTTCGGAGTATTTGATTGACGAGACTAATCAATACATATCTGACTTATCTTATCGAATAAAAAAAGGTGAACAAGAGGCTTTAATTAAAATGCCTATTGGGATACTTCTATATAATAAGCAAGAAGAAATCCAATGGATGAACCCATATTTAATAAAGTATTTTGGCAAGAAAGACACATTGGGACGTAAGCTGAACGTGGTCGATGAAGAATTATATCAGCTTTTTAAGGGTTCGCAGGATTATGTGATGCGCCGTGTGAAATGGGGAGATCATTATTTTGATATGATTATTCAAGAGGATATTGGCGTCATTTATTTGATGGACATAACGGAGTATGCCAAAATTGAAGAAAGATACAAAGATGAAAAATTTGTTTTTGGGAATATCATTGTCGACAATTATGATGAGGCTGTCCAATCCATGAATGATCGCAAGCGATCGAATGTAAACAACTATCTGACGAACCAACTCACAAACTGGGCTAATATGAATAATGTTTTTTTGAAACGAGTGGATGATGACCGCTTCATAGCATTGACCAATATGCGTGCATTGAAGAAAATCGAAGAAAACAATTTTGATATCATAAATCAAATCAGAGAAAGAACCTACAAGCAAAATTTTCCGTTGACATTGAGTATGGGCTTCTCATATGAGAAAACTTTTGAGCAAACTAAGTTTAAAGAAGTCGCTAAAATGGCGCAGTCGAATATTGATTTAGCATTGGCAAGAGGTGGCGATCAGGTTGTTGTGAGGGCTGAAGATGAAGATGCCCGTTTCTATGGTGGTAAAACGAATCCGATGGAAAAACGGACTCGTATCCGTGCAAGAATGATCAGCCAGGCTTTGGAAGAACTCATCGTTCATGCTGATAAAGTGATCATCATGGGCCATAGTTATCCTGATATGGACGTCATCGGTTCCTGTTTAGGGATCCGCCGAATCTCTCAGATGAACAGTCGGGAGGCTTGGATAGTATTGGATCCGCAGCAATTTTCCAATGATGTGAATCGGATTATGCAGGAGATAGACAAAGATCCTTTGATTGCGAAGCGAATCATTTCGCCTGAGCAGGCAATGGCATTGGTGACTCCGCAAACGCTTATCGTGATGGTTGACGTGCATCGTCCTTCCATGACACCGGCCCCTGGACTTTTGAATCTGTCCAAAAAAATAGTCGTCTTGGATCATCACAGACGTGGACAAGAATTTCCCAAAGACTCTGTTTTGGTCTATATGGAACCCTATGCGTCATCCACTTCGGAATTGATCGCTGAATTGTTTGAATATCAATCCAATGAGATGGATGCCATCAATAAGATAGAAGCAACGGCTATGCTGGCTGGGATTATTGTCGATACACGCAATTTCAGCTTGAGAACCGGATCCAGGACTTTTGATGCTGCCAGTTATCTGCAGTCGAACGGAGCGGATACCGTTCTGATCCAGAAATCATTGAAAGAGGACTTGGATACCTATCTGTTGCGTAGTCATTTGCTGCAAACGATGGAATTTGTGAACGGTAACCTCGCAATCGTCCATGGAGAAGATGAAAAAATCTATGATACGGTTGTCGCTGCTCAAACAGCCGACACGATGTTATCGATGGAAGCAGTAGACGCCTCATTTGTCGTTACAAAACGTCAGGACGGCAGAGTTGGAATCAGTGCCAGAAGTCTGGGGCAATATAATGTGCAGACTATCATGGAAAAATTAGGCGGAGGCGGACATTTATCCAATGCAGCCACGCAGATTGAGAATACGACGGTCCATGAAGTCGTTGAGAGATTGAAGGCAGTCATAGATCCAAAAAAAATCAAGGAAGGGGAATAATAAATGAAAGTTGTATTTTTAGAGGACGTTAAAGGTAAAGGGAAAAAAGGGGAAGTCAAAGATATTGCGGATGGCTACGCTAATTTCCTGATCAAAAACCGTAAAGCGGAAGAAGCGAATGCTGCTACGATTTCTGCATTGAAAGGCCAAAAGAAGGCTGAAGAGAAGAAGCAGGCTGAGGAGTTAGCCGCTGCTCAAGAATTAAAGGCACTTCTGGAGAAGGATGAATCAATCATCAAATTGTCCGCAAAAATTGGCGAAGATGGTCGTTTGTTTGGTTCGATAACAACGAAACAGGTTGCTGAAGCATTACAGAAGCAACATAATGTTAAATTGGATAAGCGGAAAATTGAATTAGACAGTCCTATCCGAGCATTAGGTTTCACGAAAATGCCCGTAAAAATTCATCCGGAAGTGACAGCGATATTGACTGTCCAAGTGACTGAAGGATAATAATTTTCCAGATATAAACGAAAGACAGGGATAACCATCTCTGTCTTTTTGCTTGTGTAGAGGGGGATAAATATTGATTCGAAATAGAACAAGCGTTCCCTTTCGTTGGTTGTAAAAGCCTCCAGTTTACAGTACAATAAGAGAGCGAAAGATGGGTAAACCAGTAACCGGTTCCTTGTCGAAATGAATAAAACCTAAAGGGTGAAAATATAAAATGGAAGAAACACTTCAAGATCGCATACCTCCTCATAGTATAGAAGCAGAGCAATCCGTTCTGGGCTCCATTTTTTTGGATCCTGAAACGGTTGTGAATGTTTTGGAATACCTTGAAACATCTGATTTTTACCGAAAAAATCATCAGATTATTTTTGACGCGATTTTGCAATTGAACAACCGAAACGAAGCGATAGACGTCGTCACCATCGCGAATGAGTTGGATACGAAGAATCAGCTTGAAAATGCTGGCGGTATGGAGTATTTGGCCGAATTGGCGGTTGCGGTACCGACTTCAGCCAACGTGGAATATTACGCCAAGATAGTAGAAGAGAAATCGATTTTGCGCAACCTGATCCGCTCGGCTACAGAAATCGTCCGCAAAGGCTATGAAGAGGGTGATGAGCTTGCCGTCATGTTGGACAGCGCCGAACAGAATATTCTTCAGGTATCCGAACGGAGAAATCGCTCCGGTTTCATCCGCATATCGGATGTCGTTTCGGCGTCGCTGCAGAACATCGAGTCGCTGGCCCAACAAAGCGATGACGTCACAGGGGTGCCCACCGGATACATCGCCTTGGATAAAATGACGGCGGGTCTTCAGAAAGAAGAATTGATCATCCTGGCAGCTCGTCCGGCGGTCGGTAAGACCGCCTTTGCTCTGAACATCGCACAGAATGTCGCAACCAAGGCGGATCAGGTAGTTGCCATTTTCAGTTTGGAAATGGGGGCGGAGTCGTTGGTCAACCGGATGCTGTGTGCGGAAGGGAACATCGATGCCGGTCACTTGAGGACAGGGCAGCTTTCTGAAGATGAGTGGTCCAACCTGATCATGGCGATGGGGACTTTGGGACAGTCCAAGATTTTTATAGATGATACACCAGGTATACGGATTGCGGAAATAAGGGCAAAAAGTCGTCGCTTGCTGCAGGAACAGGGAAAATTAGGACTTATTGTGATTGACTACTTGCAGCTGATTGAAGGGAACAACCGCGAAAGCCGTCAACAAGAAGTTTCAGACATTTCGCGTCAATTGAAGAAGTTGGCGAAGGAACTGAAAGTACCGGTCATCGCCCTTTCTCAATTGTCCCGTGGCGTGGAGCAAAGGCAAGACAAACGTCCGGTATTGAGCGATATCCGTGAATCAGGATCGATCGAGCAGGATGCCGATATCGTTGCTTTCCTGTACCGCGACGACTATTACGAACGTGAAGGCGGCGAAGAACCGGAACGGGATGAGCAAGAGAATAATGTCGTAGAGGTCATCATCGAAAAAAACCGGAGCGGGGCGCGGGGAACCGTCAAGCTCCTGTTCAAAAAGGAATTCAATAAATTTTCTTCGATGAGCTATATGCCGGAAATTAGTTGATATTTTTGGACAAATTGTTCAGAAATGAGCGCTTTTATCTGATTCTTTATTGAAAGACATAGGTAATATTGGTAAACTAGCATAGTATTATGAATAAATTAGATGAGGTGGAGTAAATAATGACTTCAGTAGTAGTTGTTGGGACTCAATGGGGAGACGAAGGTAAAGGGAAGATTACAGATTTCCTTAGTGAGAATGCAGAAGTAATCGCTAGATATCAAGGCGGGGACAATGCTGGCCACACAATCCAGTTTGATGGCGTTACATACAAATTGCACTTAATTCCATCCGGCATTTTTTATCCAGAAAAAATCAGCGTGATCGGAAACGGCGTAGTAGTGAATCCGAAATCATTGATCAAAGAATTGGCATATTTGAAAGATCACGGCATCAACACGGATAACCTACGTATTTCCGACCGTGCCCACGTCATTTTGCCTTATCATATTCAATTGGATCAGCTTCAAGAGGATTCAAAAGGCGAAAACAAAATCGGTACGACCATCAAAGGTATCGGGCCAGCTTACATGGATAAAGCAGCGCGTGTCGGTATCCGGGTAGCCGATTTGTTGGACAAAGAAATCTTTGAAGAGCGTCTGAAAATCAACTTGGAAGAAAAGAACCGTCAATTCACAAAAATGTTCGATTCTGTAGAAATCAAATTCGAAGATATTTTTGAAGAATATTATCAGTACGGACAAGAAATCAAAAAATATGTGTGTGATACATCGGTTATCTTGAACGATGTATTGGATGCAGGCAAACGTGTCCTATTTGAAGGCGCACAAGGGGTTATGTTGGATATCGACCAAGGTACTTATCCATTCGTTACTTCTTCCAACCCGGTTGCTGGTGGCGTAACCATCGGTAGTGGTGTGGGCCCTACCAAGATCGATAAAGTTGTCGGTGTCTGCAAGGCTTACACTTCCCGTGTCGGCGATGGCCCGTTCCCAACTGAATTGTTCGACGAAGTAGGAAACCAAATCCGCGAAGTTGGCCGCGAATACGGAACAACAACTGGCAGACCGCGCCGTATCGGCTGGTTTGATGCAGTTGTTATGCGTCATTCAAAACGCGTTTCAGGTATCACCAACCTATGCTTGAACTCAATTGATGTTTTGAGCGGCTTGGAAACAGTGAAAATCTGTACCGCCTACAAAAATGCTGAAGGCGAATTGATTTACCACTATCCAGCAAGCTTGAAGGAATTGGCGCAATGCACGCCTGTCTACGAAGAACTTCCAGGCTGGAGCGAAGACATCACTGGTTGCCGTACTTTGGAAGAGCTTCCTGAAAATGCGCGCAACTATGTCCGTCGCGTTCAAGAAACCGTTGGCGTCCGCATCTCCACTTTCTCAGTGGGACCTGACCGCAATCAAACGAATGTATTGGAAAACGTTTGGGCAAGTATCTAATCTAGCGATGAACACAATGAAGAGTCCACCCCGGAGAACCTATCCGGATGTGGACTCTTTTTTTCATAATGTTATTGCATTTTATTGAAAAGGGGAGTAAAATAACATTTGTTACGTGTTCAGTACGTGATAGGGGTAATTAGCTCAGTTGGCAGAGCAGCTGACTCTTAATCAGCGGGTCGGGGGTTCGAGCCCCTCATTACCCATAAATCTTAACAAAAAATCCTTGGAACATTGAAGTGCTTGTCTTCAATAGTTTCCAAGGATTTTTTTTCAAATATAATACAGAATGACGAAGATGGGCATGGTTACGATACATAGCAGCGTGGTCATGATGTTGATCGCACCTGCGTATGCTGCATTCTTGTCGTGCACCTGCGCGAATTGCGTCACAGTGGAGGCTGCGGGGGTCACGGTGGCCAGGAAGGTGATGAGTAATATTTCCGTGCCGTTATTCACCAAACTAGCGGCATTGCTGAGTTTCAGCAGCAACAGGATGATGGCCGGCAAGCGGCTTCCCGACAACATGGACAGCACGCCAATAAAAATGGCGATCATGTTTACATTGAGAATGATTTTCCGAAAATGAGGTTTCTTTTCTTTTGAGAACATCAATTTGCAGTGCGTCCACAGGAAAATCAATTGAACGGACAGAAATGCCGTGGAATAGATGACCCATTCAGTCCCCAAAACGGCTGTTACAATGGGAATGATCAAATTTCCTGCATTGGAATAGATGATGGACGCAATATCAATTTCCTCAAAATGGAACAGCCTACCCGAGATGTGTCCGATTATGAGCAGGAGTATGTGGATGGCAACAGCCGCCACAAAGGCCAGTATCAAGCCTGATTGGATTTCCGGCTTGAAGTCGACCTGAAAAGCGCTGAGTATCACGGCAGGCATCACTAGATACAACGATAGTTTCGACAAGACGATACTCTCTTCCGTTTTCAGAATTCTCAGTTTTACCAACAGATAACCCAAAATCATGATGAGGAACAGTTGGGCAATTTTCCGAACCAATAAGATACTAATCATGTGCAGTCCTCTCTTGTAGTTAAGAATTTAGAGTTCATTATATCGTATCCGATCAGAAAAGGATTGGGGCAATATGTCCATTTTTACTTTCATCTTTGCCAATTTTCGCCTTAGCACTCAAACAGAGCAAAACAATAGGTCAGATTGAACGTTTTTGTATTCGTCTGTCATAAAAATATGGTACGATTGTTGAAGATGTAAACGCTTTTCTGAGGAGTGATGATTTTTGCAGAGGATCGAGAAAGTGCTTGAGGCACTGGGCATGCTTTATGAAGAGAAGAAGCAGGGGATAACGGCCGAAGAGATTGCCTACAGGTTGCAGAGTGATCGCAGCAATATTTCGCGCGACCTGAACCGGTTGCACAAAGAACAGCGCTGCTACAAAGAGAAGACCAGACCGGTACGCTTTTTTCCATGCACCCACAAGAGGGTACCAAAGACTGGGGTACCGAAGGAAACGCCTAAAATGGTGGACATGGACAAGTTCCTGAAGCGTAATCCGAGCCTGTTCCATCAGATCGAACAAGGGAAGGCTGCCATCCTTTATCCGGGGGACGGCATGCATATGCTCTTGCTGGGCGAGACTGGCGTAGGGAAATCTTTGTTCGCCGATTTGCTGCACAAATACGGCATCCAGTCCGGAAAACTGGCGGAGGCCTCGCCGTTCATCCAGTTCAATTGCGCTGATTATGCCCATAACCCGCAGCTGTTGATGAGCCAACTGTTTGGCCACGTCAAAGGCGCCTACACCGGGGCGGAGACCAACAAGACGGGACTTCTGGAGAAGGCGAACGGCGGGATTTTGTTTCTGGATGAAATCCACCGGTTACCGATCGAAGGACAGGAGATGCTGTTCACCTATATCGACCGCGGTGTTTTCCGGCGGCTCGGCGAATCCGAAAAAGATCATCATGCCAATGTCCTGATCATCGGCGCGACGACTGAAAAAAAGGACACACTTTTGAAGACATTCATCCGCAGACTGCCGATCATCATCGATCTGCCCAGTTTGAGGGAAAGGTCAATCGAAGAAAGACATCAGTTGTTCGATACATTCGTCCAACAGGAAGTAGATCAGTTGGGGGTGCCGATGTATTTCAGCAAGAATGCGCTGAAAGCTTTTCTGCACTACAAGTGTGAATTGAATATTGGGCAATTCAAAGCAGATATCCGGATCGCTTTCGCGAAAAGCTATGCCCGGTTTTTGGCAGTCAAAGAGGATTATCTGAGAGTCAGCAGTAAAGATTTGCCGGATTATATCCGGGCGGGGCTGCTCAGCAATGCGGCTCACCGCCAGATGTGGTCGAAATACGAAGTTACGAACCGACAGGCGATCCAATATTTGCCATCCACCGCTACCGTTACGGAAGTCAGCGTTCCGAGTGAAAGCACCATCTACCGGGAAATGAACACACGCTATCGGGAATTGGAGCAGAACAAAGCCAGCGCGGAAGAGATCCAAAAAGCGATGGAGCATGATCTGAAGACTTATTTCAAATTGACCGGAGAAAAGGAACAACTTTTTTGCAACAAAGAAAACCTAATCGCACTTGTGCCGGATAACATCATCAAGGAACTGGAGAAAATCCTCCGCCATGTCACCATTAAGACGGGTAAGGTAGTGAGCGACAAGGTTTTCCAGATGATGGCTATTCATATCTACAACCTTGTGAAGCGAAGCCAACAAGACCATGTGATTGCGCACGGATCGGGGATTGCCTCGGCACTTTGCGACACGGCGAACCAGCTGTTGAACCACGAAGGGGCCATCGGAATCAATGCGCGTTTGGATGAGGAGCCCCAGCAAGTGTTCGAAAGGCTGGTCCGTTACATCAAAAACCATCAGATCACCGATGACATCCTGCTGCTGGTGGACATGGGCAGCCTGACGACTTTTGCGGGGGAATTGGAGAAACTGTTCCCTCTGAAAGCTAAGTCCATTCCGCTCGTGAGCACCATGCATGTCCTCGAAGCCAGCAGAAAAGCGATGATCGGTTGCGGTCTGCGTGAAGTCTACGTCGAAACACTGAAGGTAAATGACTATATGGCCATCTATCAGGACAGGAAGGAAGTGGAGCAGTTGCAAATCTGATGAGTTACATGCCATCGGGCTGCATCGATCTGATCAGCACGAGCACGAGCGAAATGTCCAAGCTTTACGGCTTCATATATGTTGATCAGGATGATGAAGGAATAGACAGACTGAAACGCAGCAAAAAAGATTCGTTCCACTGGTACAAAAAGATCATCGCTTCAAACGGGGCTGATCTGGACTGAATATACACGTAGTCCTTGAACAACTGAGCGGTTTGCCGATTCTAAGATAAAATGAACAGCCTCCGGAGTCCGTATGATGGGGGTTTCTGGAGGCTGCTTTTGTTTTATCTTGAGGCGGTAAATGTTTTATTATTAGTGGGCGGAAAGCGGTTTGTCGGACAATGCCCAGCCTTCTACGACGCGTGCCCCGATCGGTTCAGGATTTTCTTTGAATTTGACGAATTCCATCGTTTTCTGTTCAATCCGTTCACCGGTGCGTTTGTCGATGATATAGACGTTATAGCGGATGGCACCCCATTCACCTTCCACGATCATATTATGGAATTCGCCGAGTTCGATGTCATAGGCCTGGAAAAGTTGCCCCATCATGTCCTTGTACTGCTGCAAAGTCAGGCGGTCGCTGTAGACATTGTAGTGCGCATCCGGTTCATACAAAGTCTCGCACCAGTCCAACCAAGCATCGTAGCCATTGTTCCAATTCTTAAAGCCTTGCTCAAACCGCTCTCTGATCGCATTCTCGAAATTCTGACTCATTATTTTTCCTCCTTCGATTTGGTCTACTTTTTGTGTTCTGTAAACCTTGGTATGACTATATCAACAGGGGATAAACTGAACGTAAACTTTGAGATGGGGACCAAAAAGTACAAAAATATCCCGAAATATTCGGGCGGATATTGTATGATAATGAAAAAAGCAGGGGAGGGATTGTGATGGCTGAACTGGATCGCTTGGTCAAACTGCTCGTGGAGAAGCTGCTGCGTTCATCCAAAAAGCCGGAGCCAAGCGGGAGTGGGACCGATGAGGGAAAAGAATTAGGGCATAAGCCCCTAGAGCGTGTTTCGGAGGGAACTGCTAAAGACGAAACGGACGAAAAAATGCCTGAAGGATGATTTCCTTCAGACATATTGGAGCAGTTCATCATAATAAAGCTTCGTGATCAATTCCCGGTCAGCGGTAGTGGGTTTGTCGATGTAGATGACGTATTCGGCATCCCAAGTGTAGGCGGATGTGCCTTCCAAAAACGGATTTTCTACGGGCGTTTCGGTTTCCAATTCGGCGATGAGGACGGCGATGTAGTCTTCGCTTTCGGTTTCGTCATGGAAGTCGAAGTCATCGCTTGTCTCGATGTAGAGTTTGTAGGCTTTGTCCGGGTGCTCGGCTTTGAATTTTTGGATGATCGCAATTTCTTTGTCCAGGTTTCTCATGGTGCTTGCTCCCTTCGGAAATGGCTTTGGATCAAGTGTTTTCTATAGGTCTATCATAACATTCTCCACCTGCATCTGCACTCAATAACCCGGCGATGGGTGACGGTTGCGGGCTCATATATTATGATGGAATAATCAATTTTAAGGAGGGATCAGCATGGAAATCGCAATTTTACAGCACGTGGATTTTGAAGGGCCGGCGGAGATCGAGAATTGGTGCCGGCAGACCGGAAACGAATATAAGGTATACCGCCTATTTCTGGGGGAAGCTTTGCCGAAAGCGGAGAGAACGGATTTCCTTGTGATATTGGGCGGTCCCATGAGCGTCCTGGATGAACTGCCTTGGCTGGAAGAGGAAAGGCAGCTTATCCGTGTACTCATCAGCCAGGGAAAGCCGGTCTTCGGAGTTTGTCTGGGCGGACAGCAGATCGCCAAAACTTTGGGGGCTGACATTTTTCAGGGGGAATACCGGGAAGCAGGTTGGCTGCCGATCCGGACGATGAAATCGGAAACGCTAGGCGAACTGCCTGAGGAACTGGTCGTGTTCCATTGGCACGGGGAGCAATTCGGCTTGCCGGAAGGAGCGGAGCGCCTGTTCACAAGCGAAGTCTGTCCGAATCAGGGTTTTATCTATAAAGAAAATGTGATCGGTCTGCAGTTCCATTTCGAATCCACAAAGGAAAGCATCGAAAGCATTCTCCAGAACGATGCGGCCTTCTTGGACGGCACCGCCTATACGCAGACGTCAGCAGAAATTCGGAATTATCCGATACCCGCGAGCAACCGGAAGCTGCTTTATCGCTTGCTGGATCGGTTAAAAGCTACGGTACCGGATTGAACAGCATAAATCCGGCGAGATCGATAAGATGGGGGAATCGGAATTTCCGGTGGAAGTGTGCTTCGTCGGTTGTCCGTCATGCGCTTCCTTGCGAATAGCCGAGGAGTCCCGTTGTGTCGGCTGATGTGCAGTCGCTACTTTGCGAACAGTCAAGGAATCTTCTTTGTGTCGGCTGATATGCAATCATAGTTTTACAAACAGCCGAGGAAGCCTGTTTATGTAGGCTCTTCCATGTTTAGGCACCTCATATCCGCAAAGCACAAAAAGAGGCTGGGACAAAATCCCAGCCTCTTTTGATTGTTAAAGCAAGTCATTCAATTCGCGGATATCGTCTATCAGCACATCCGCCGATTCCAGTTCCCCGGGGAAACCGAAGCCGTAACGGCAGCCCACTGTGCGGACGGGATGATGTTCGGCGACTTCGATGTCCTGGAAACGGTCGCCCACAATCAGGTAGCCGCCAGGGAAAACAGATTCGATCGATTCGAAGATTTCATATTTTGGGATGAAGCTGAAGTCTTCGGTGCAGTACATGCCGTCGAAGTAACGGTCCAAGCCGAAGCTTTCCCGATGGGCTTCCATATAGGCCCGGCTGCAGTTGCTCAAAAATATTAGGCGATAGCCTTTTTCCTTCAATGCCTGCAAGGTTTCCAGAGCGCCTTCGTAAAGAATAGACTGCCCATTTTGAGCTTTTTCCAGCAGAATCTGCCCGATCATTTTTGAGGCCTTCGATCGGATGTCTTCGTCCAAGTCGGGCATGAAATTTTCCCACATCGCTTTGCTGCTGTAGCCCAGCCACTTCGTGATTTCTGCATCCGCCCAATCCCTGGGAGCAGCGTGGCCGGCTTCAACAAGAAAAGCATAGGCTTGTTTGAAAGCGTAGATGTAATTCCGGGTACTGTCATGGATAGTGCCGTCGTAGTCAAGGATGATGGTGTGAACACCTTTGAACATTCGTTTTCCCATAATTTTTTATAAATTTTTGAGCAGGTTGGCCATTTCGATGGCAGATACAGCACAATCATAGCCTTTATTGCCCGCTTTCGTACCGGCGCGCTCGATGGCTTGTTCGATCGTGTCGGTCGTTAGGACACCGAAGATGACCGGAACGCCGGTATTCATGGAAGCTGTCGCTACGCCTTTGGACACTTCGGAACAGACGTAATCGAAATGTGCCGTTGCACCCTTGATGACAGCGCCCAAAGTGATGACGGCATCATATTTTCCGGAAGCTGCCATTTTTTGCGCTACCAACGGGATTTCGTATGCGCCTGGTACCCATGCCAAGTCGATGGCATCTTCAGACACACCATGGCGTTTCAGGCCGTCCAAAGCGCCGCCCACCAATTTTGAGCCGATGAATTCGTTGAAACGTGCCACCACGATAGCGATTTTTAAATCCTGTGCAATTAATTGTCCTTCGATGATGTTCATTTTGTTTTCCTCCTGTTTGGTTGTTTTTTTATAAATCTAAATAATGCCCCATCTTTTGCTTCTTTGTTTCCATGTAGCGTTGCGTTTCGCCGAAAATTTCCAGCTGGATCGGGATTCGTTCGATGACTTTCAGGCCGTGCTTTTTTAATCCTTCTATTTTAAGCGGGTTATTCGTCAAAAGCCGGATCTCTTTGACGCCCAAATCCTGAAGCATCTCATCAGCCATGTAGTATTCGCGCAGATCACTGGGGAATCCGAGCATCAGATTGGCGTCAACCGTGTCGTAACCTTGGTCCTGCAGCGCATAAGCATGGATTTTATTGACGAGGCCGATGCCGCGACCTTCCTGGCGCAAATAGACCAAAACTCCGCGACCTGCTTCGGCGATCTGCTTCATGGCCGCGTCCAATTGCTGGCCACAGTCGCAGCGTTTCGATCCGAAGACGTCGCCGGTCAAGCATTCGGAATGGACGCGGACCAGAACGGGTTCTTCCGTCGTGACATCGCCCATGACCAAGGCAACGTGATGCTCATCCGCGTCGATTTTGCTCACGTAAGTGTAGATGTCGAACTCACCGTATTTTGTGGGCAGCTTGGCCTGGCCTTCACGTTTGTAGAGCTGCTCGTTCTCTTTGCGATAAGCGATCAGGTCAGCGATCGTGCCGATCTTCAGGTCATGCTCTTTGGCGAAAGTGATCAGTTCGGCTGTGCGCATCATCGTGCCGTCATCGGCCATGATTTCGCAGCAGAGCCCTGCTGGCTTCAGCCCGGCCAGACGCGCCAAGTCGACGGTGGCTTCGGTGTGGCCGTTGCGCGCGAGTACGCCATTGTCCACAGCTTTCAGCGGAAAGATATGACCAGGGCGGCGGAAATCTTCGGGCTTGGCGTCATCCTCAACTGCCTTCATGACGGTCAAAGAGCGTTCGAAGGCTGAGATGCCGGTTGTCGTCTCGACATGGTCGATGGCGACGGTGAAGGCTGTCCCATGATTATCGGTGTTGCGGTCCACCATCGGAGTCAGTACCAGTTTCTCGGTGAGTGTCCGATCCATCGGCATACAGATTAAGCCTTTCGCGTAGATGGCCATGAAATTGATGTTTTCCGGAGTCGCGAATTCCGCTGCGCAGATCAGATCGCCTTCATTTTCGCGATCCTCATCATCGACAAGCACGATGATTTTGCCGGCTTTGATGTCCGCGATGATTTCTTCAGATGTATTGAACATGTATGTTTCCCTCCTTATTTCTTTCAGAAAAAGCCGTTCTCTTGCAAGAAAGCTTCAGATAGGTTGCTTTGTTTTGTTTGTGTTTTAGGGCTCAGGCCCAGCAGTTTTTCCACGTATTTTCCGATGATGTCGCACTCCAGATTGACCGTGTCGCCCAATTTCTTCTCGAGCAGGATCGTCTCCGCTCCGGTATGGGGAATGATGGATACCTGGAACGAGCCGCTGTCGACCGTCGCCACAGTCAGACTGACGCCGTCGATGGCGATCGAGCCTTTTTCGATGATGTAGCGGAGCAGTTCGGGGCCGGCTGAGATGGTGATCCAGACGGCATTATCGTCCTTGCGGTATTCCTTGATCGATCCGGTGCCATCGATGTGGCCGCTGACGATGTGCCCGCCCAGGCGGGTATCAAGCTGCAATGCCCGTTCCAGATTGACGCGGCCGCCCATCTGCAGGCCGCCAAGGTTTGAGCGTTGCAGCGTTTCCGGCATGACGTCGGCATCGAAGGCATCCTTATGCAGCTTCGTTACCGTCAGGCAGACGCCGTTGGTGGAGATGCTGTCGCCGATTTTTGTTCCGATCAGCACTTTTTTTCCGCCGATAGTGACGACGGAAGATTTTTGGCCATGACGGATGCCTTTTAAGGTGCCGACTTCTTCGATGATTCCAGTAAACATGAATGTCCTCCCACTTTCCTCTATTATTCGTTCTTGGAAAGGTAGCCTTCCAAGAGGATATCTTCCCCAACGGTGCTGGCCTTCAACTCGATGACGCTGAAAGCTTGGCTCAGCTTCTCGATACCTTCTCCGCCGACAGGTGTTTTTGCCGTTTCCCCGCCGATCAGTTTCGGGGCGATGTAGACTTGCACCTTGTCGACGATGCCTGCTTGCAATGCGGCAAAGTTCAAAGTGGCGCCGCCTTCCAAGAGGATGCTGTCGATGCCGCGCTCTCCGAGAACTTTCATCAGCGCCTTCAGATCGGTCCGGCCATCCTTGGTCGGTACAGTCAAAAGCTCGATGCCGGCTGCTTCGAGCAGTGCGGCTTTATTGCGGTCCGCCCATTCTGTCGTTGCGATAAGAGTCTTGGCCACATCCTGATCTTGGAGCACTTTTGCTTCCAAAGGGATGCGCAAGGTGCTGTCGACGATGATCCGCAGCGGATTTTTTCCTCCCGGAATGCGGGAAGTCAGTTGCGGATCGTCCATGATGACGGTCTGGACACCGACCATGATGCCGGTGAGGGCGCTGCGCAGTTGGTGCACGCGTTCCCTGGCGGCAGGTCCGGTGATCCATTGCGATTCGCCGGTTCGGGTCGCGATCTTTCCGTCCAGGGACATCGCTGCTTTCATGACGACGAAGGGTTCTTTTTTTACGATGTATTTCATGAATATTTCATTCAAACGGCTGCTTTCTTCAGCCAGGACGCCGGTTATTACTTCGATGCCGGCAGCCTGCAGTTTCTTGACGCCGCGTCCGGAAACCAACGGATTCGGATCCAAAGCCGCGATGACAACTCGACCGATTTTCTTTTCGATGATTTTGTCGGAGCAGGGCGGTGTTTTGCCGAAATGGGAGCAGGGTTCCAGAGTCACATAGATGGTTGCGCCGGCCACATCTTCTGTTGCCGAGCGGAACGCGTTCACTTCAGCATGGCCTTCCCCGATTTTTTCGTGGTAGCCGGACCCGATGATGCGTCCGTCCTTGACGATGATGGCGCCGACCATCGGATTCGGGGCAACGGCACCGCGGCCTTTCTCGGCAAGTCCCAGCGCCATTTGCATAAAGTATGTATCCTTATCTTGCATCTTTGTGTGCCTCCCATTTCCAAAATAAAAAGCCCTGAACATTTCTGCTTCAGGGCTCGACAAAGGAAGGCCAGCTAAATAAGGCCAAAAAATCCCTGGGTATACACTACACCCAGGGATTGACATTCCGATTCATGAACGAATGGCGAACAAGTGTTATTTGCATGGCAAATAAACGTATGCCCACTCGAAAATGGTTTCTGTCTTCTCTCATCCAGACTCTGACTGTCGGCTTCGGAATTTAACCGAATCTGCCTTAACGGCTCGTGGGCTTTACCACCGGTAGGGATTTTCACCCGTCCCTGAAGACTATTCAATTAAGTTGTCTCTAGGATAATCCCAATCCGTATCATTGTCAAATAAAAATTTTTGCAAACAAATGTTCCGTAGTGGAAGAGTGTCTCCTGCTGCCCGTATTTGGTCGGATTATAACCGTTAGATTAAAATAAAGTTTGTAATCCATTAGAATTGGGTATAAAATGAGTCCAATAATAGTTGCATCATGACTCGGAAATGATCGTTCGCAAGAGCGACAGTGAGAATAACATTAAAAGGGGATGGCGGAATTTTGGAACAAGTATTTCAAGGAAGAAGCTTATTGGCGGAAAAAGATTTCACTCGGGAAGAATTGGAGTATCTGATTGATTTTTCGGCGCATTTGAAGGATCTGAAGAAACGAAATATTCCGCACCGTTATCTGGAAGGCAAAAACATTGCCCTTTTGTTCGAAAAAGCCTCCACTCGTACTAGAGCTGCTTTTACAGTGGCTGCCATCGATCTTGGGGCGCATCCGGAATATCTCGGGAAAAATGACATTCAATTGGGCAAAAAGGAATCCGTTGAAGATACCGCTAAAGTACTCGGCAGCATGTTCGACGGTATCGAGTTCCGTGGCTTTAGCCAAAAAACAGTCGAAGATCTTGCGAAATATGCCGGTGTACCGGTATGGAACGGCTTGACCGATGAATGGCATCCGACCCAAATGATCGCCGATTTCCTGACGGTCAAAGAGCATTTCGGAAAATTAGCCGGACTTAAATTGGTCTATGTCGGGGACGGACGCAACAATGTCGCCAACAGCCTGTTGGTTACCGGCGCTATCCTTGGGGTGCATGTCACGATCTGCGCGCCGGAATCGCTGTTCCCGAACGAGGAATTGGTTGAGATGGCCCAGAAATTCGCTGAAAAGAGCGGCAGCAAAATCGAAATCACGGCCGATGTGGACAAAGGCGTAAAAGCGGCTGATGTCCTTTACACCGATGTATGGGTATCGATGGGTGAAGAAGATAAATTTGCAGAACGTATCGAATTGTTGGCGCCTTATCAGATCAATATGGAGATGATTGAGAAGACCGGAAATGACGATGTGATCATGCTGCACTGTTTGCCGGCTTTCCATGATACAAAAACGCAATATGGCCAGGAAATCGCGGAAACATTCGGCATGCGCGAGATGGAAGTGACCGATGCCGCCTTCCGCAGCAAGCACGGACGTCAGTTTGAGCAGGCCGAAAACCGCATGCATTCCATCAAGGCAATCATGGCTGCGACCTTAGGAAATTTATTTATTCCAAAAGTTTGATTGACAAAGTGAAAAACAGATGATAAATTTAATGAAAATGTAAAACAACATCTAACACAAACAAAAACTTTGACAAGAAGAGTAATCCATTTGCGAAGTCAAGCGAACCTTGGAGGGTGAAAGCAAGGTCAACCGCGGTGGATGAACAGGAACTTTGAGTTGATAAGCTGAATGTGAACCATAAAGTTTAATCCGGTTGCCCCGTTATCGCAAAAGTAGCAATACTTGAGTCCAGCATGCGCGCATGTTGGAAAATAAGGGTGGCACCACGAACTTTCGTCCCTATACTGAATCTATTTGATTTGGTATAGGCACGGAAGTTTTTTTGTATAGTCACAACAATTTGTAAACAGGATTAGCCTGCACTTACTACAAACATTAATGAGGAGGATGGGAAGTATGATTCATGTCAGTATCATTGGAGCAACAGGTTACACGGGGGTGGAATTAGTCCGATTATTGGGATTGCGCGAGGATGTGGTCTTGGATCATCTGACCTCCCGTACGTATGCGGGTCAAAAGATCCAGCATCTTTTTCCGCACCTGTTGGGCAACATTGATCACACTTGCGAAGAATTGGATCTGGAACAAGTGACGACGGATAGCGATATTATTTTTGTGGCTTTGCCGCATGGACACGCGTTGCCGATAGCCAAGAAAGCTAAAGAAAAAGGTAAAAAAGTCATCGATCTGGGAGCCGATTTCCGATTGAAGGATGCGGCGGTCTATGAAGAATGGTACAAAGTCGCGCACACGGAGCCGGAACTTTTGGAAGAAGCTGTCTACGGTCTGCCCGAATGGGACCGCGACGCGATCAAGAATGCAACAGTCATCGCCAATCCGGGTTGTTTTGTGACAAGCATCCTCTTGGGCTTGATGCCATTAATGAAAAAAGGCTGGGTCGTGCCGAACAGCATCGTCTGCGATTCCAAATCCGGCACATCCGGAGCGGGCCGCGCCGGCAACGTAGCGAACCTCTTCACTGAGGTGGAGAGCAGCTTTAAAGCCTACGGGGTAGCGCATCACCGCCACACACCGGAAATCGAGCAGCTGTTGACGCAGATGGCCGGAACGGACACAATGATCCAATTTACACCGCATCTGGTGCCGATGAGCCGAGGCATACTCAGCACCATCTATGCGACGGTCACTGGGGGACATACGGCAGAAGAAATCCACGTTCTTTTTGAGGAAGCTTACGCCGATGAACCGTTTGTGCAGGTTCTTCCTGCAGGCATGTGGCCGATGACGAAATCGGTAAAAGGCACGAATAACTGCCAATTGGGTGTCACTTACGACGAGCGTACAGGCCGGGTCATCATCGTGTCGGTCATCGACAACTTGATGAAGGGCGCTGCCGGCCAAGCCGTGCAAAATATGAACCTGATGTTCGGACTTGCCGAAACGACAGGATTACAGATGATAGGGCTTTTCCCGTAATAACGGAAGACTGAAGGAGGAAATGGAAGACATGATAAAGAAATTACATAAAAGCGGTGTGACTGCCGCTGCAGGTGTGCAAGCCGCAGGGATCCACGCAGGCTTCAAGAAACGTAAAAAGGACATGGCGCTGCTGTATTTCCCTGATGGGGCAACCGTTGCGGGCGTCTTCACCAAAAACAAAGTTAAAGCGGCTCCGGTCCAATACGATCAACAAGTCCTGCAGCAACATGACCGTTTCAAGGCGATCCTGATCAACAGCGGCAACGCGAACGCTTGCACAGGCAAACAAGGCAAAGCCGATGTGGAAGAGACCGTGGAGCTCCTTGCTGCAGAATTGAATATCCAACCGGAAGAAGTGTTGGTGTCTTCGACAGGCGTCATCGGGATGTTCATGAACATGGAGACAATGAAAAAAGGGGTCAAGGCGATCGCACCGGAAGTTTCCGAATTTGGCGGCGCTGCAGCCAGCAAGGCAATCATGACGACGGATACGGTTCCGAAAGAAGTCAGCTTCACCTTTGAAGTAGCCGGCAAAACAGCTACCATCGGCGGCATGGTTAAGGGATCCGGGATGATTCATCCGAACCTTGGTACGATGCTGGGCTACATCACAACCGATGTCGCAATCGGCCAAACTGCCTTACATGCGATGTTACTGAAAGCCGCTGATGCGACCTTCAACCACGCGACCATCGATGGGGACACGAGTACGAACGATTCTGTTTTTGTGGCCGCTACCGGCAAACTCGATAATCAACTGATTAGTTCCGCTGATGACGCCGGCTACGCCGAGGTTGAAGCGGCTGTCCTGTCCATCTGCTCCCAGTTGGCGCAGCTTTTGGTCAAGGACGGCGAAGGGGCGACAAAATTTGTCGAAGTCTTGGTTTCCGGGGCGAAGACAATGGCTGATGCGGTTTCGATCGGCAAATCGGTCGCGACGTCGAGCTTGGTGAAGACGGCGATGTTCGGCGAGGATGCCAACTGGGGCCGTGTCATCACGGCTGCCGGTTATGCGGACACCGAATACTTCGATGCCGACGTGATCGACATCGCCTTCTCAAGCAAGAACGGCGAAATCCAGCTTTGCGAAGCGGGAATGGGTGTCGTCTTCGATGAAGAGCTTGCGAAAAAAATATTGGAAGCAGATGAAATCAATATTTTGATCGACCTGCATCTGGGCACGGAAGCCGCCAGTACATGGACATGCGACTTCTCTTACGACTACGTGAAAATAAATGCGGATTACAGGAGCTGAGAGCGGGATGAAGATGAACAAGAGTAATTGTGAAAAAGCCGAAATGCTTGTCGAAGTATTGCCTTATGTCAACCGTTTCCGCGATAAGATCATCGTCATCAAATACGGCGGCAATGCCATGATCAATGAAGATCTGAAAAAAGCCGTCATGCAGGATTTGTTATTGATGAAATCGGTGGGGATGCACCCTATCCTTGTCCATGGCGGCGGACCGGCCATCAACGATATGCTGAAAAAACTGAAGGTCGAGAGCCACTTCGAGCAGGGGCTGCGCGTGACCGATAAAGAGACGATGGAAATCGTCGAAATGGTGTTGGCGGGCAAAGTCAACAAGGACATCGTCGGCACGCTGAATCAGATCGGAGGAAAAGGCATCGGTTTGTCAGGCAAAGACGGCAATCTGATCCAAGCGCGCAAAAAATATTTGGAAAAGAACGGCGAGAAAATCGACATCGGCTATGTCGGCGAAGTCGAAGCAGTTAACAAGGAGATGCTGGAGTCACTTATCTACAGCGGCTACATCCCGGTCATTTCCTCGATCGGAATGGGCAAGGACGGAATGAGCTACAACATCAATGCCGATTATGTAGCCGGCGCTGTGGCGAAAGCCGTCCAGGCAAACAAATTCATCCTGCTGACCGATGTGGAAGGGATTTTCCGTGATTATCACGATAAGGATTCTCTTATCTCGCGGATCACGCTCGAAGATATCGAGGCGCTGGAAGCGAATGGCATCATCTCAGGCGGCATGGTACCGAAAGTGGACTGTTGCATCGATGCGTTGAAGGGCGGCGTTGCTGGAGCGCACATCATCGATGGTCGTCTGCGCCACTCGATTTTATTGGAAGTTTTTTTCGACGAAGGGATCGGCACAATGATTGATCGCGATAAGGAAGGGGTATAAAGAATGACGAATGAAGAAATAAAAACAAAAGGGCAAACCTACTTGATGAATACCTTCAACCGGGGAGCGATCTGTATGGTCGAAGGACAAGGCAGCTACCTGAAGGATGCGGATGGCAAGCAATATTTGGATTTCTTGGCTGGCATCGCCGTGAACGCGTTAGGGCACAACCATCCGAAAGTGACGGCTGCGATAGCGGAACAGGCAGCCAAACTGGTCCACTGCTCAAACTTTTATTGGATCGAGCCGCAAGTGCAGTTGGCGGAAAAACTGATCACGAATTCCGTTCTGGATAAGGTCTTTTTCGGCAATAGCGGTGCGGAAGCCAATGAAGGAGCCATCAAATTGGCGCGTAAATACGGACGTGAGGTCCACGGCGAAGGCTGCTACGAGATCATCACTGCCGATAACTCGTTCCACGGCCGCACGTTGGCGACGTTGACGGCGACCGGCCAAAAACAATTCCATAAAGATTACGATCCGTTCCTGGAAGGCTTCCACTACGTTCCCTTCAATGACTTTGAGGCTTTGGCCGCCAAAGTTTCGGAAAAGACATGCGCAATCCTGCTGGAACCGATCCAAGGCGAAGGCGGCGTCTACGTGGGCGATCAAACTTACCTGCAGCAAGTGCGCGCACTTTGCGACGAGAAGGATATCCTGTTGATCTTTGATGAAGTCCAAACGGGCATGGGCCGAACAGGCAAGCTGTTCGCCTACGAAGGCTACGGTGTGGAACCGGATGTGATGACGTTGGCGAAAGCTTTGGGCAATGGCGTTCCGATCGGCGCACTGTTGGCGAAGGATGCCGTCGCTTCCCATTTCAAACCGGGTGACCATGGTTCGACTTTCGGCGGCAATCCGCTTGTTTGTGCGGCGGCTTTTGCGACTGTTCAAGCGATCGAGGACGAGAATATCCTGGCGAATGTAAATGAGATGGGCAACTATTTCAAAGAGAAATTAGTGGCATTCAAGGAAAAATATGACTTTATCCTCGATGTACGCGGCAAAGGCTTACTGCTAGGGATGGAACTTGCGATGAAGGGTACCGATATCGTCGCGAAGTGCTTGGAAAAAGGCGTCATCATCAATTGCACGCATGATACGGTCCTGCGTTTCCTGCCGCCGCTGAACGTTACGTGCGCTGAAATCGACAAGGCTGTTGCAGTGATGGATGAGGTTTTTCAAACAATTGAAGCTTAAAGAAAGGATGGCAAAGCATGCCTAAACGAACAGACATCAAGTCGATCCTCGTGATCGGCTCGGGACCTATCATCATCGGCCAAGCCGCGGAATTTGACTATGCTGGAACGCAAGCATGTTTAGCCTTAAGGGAAGAAGGATACAAAGTCATCCTGGTCAACTCCAACCCGGCTACGATCATGACGGACGTTGAGATTGCCGATAAAGTCTATATGGAACCACTGACATTGGAGTTCATCGCGAACATCATCCGCAAAGAGCGCCCGGATGCCCTATTGCCGACATTGGGCGGCCAGACCGGTCTGAACATGGCGGTCGAGCTGGATGAAGCCGGTATCCTGAAGGAGTACAAGGTCGAGTTGCTTGGCACCAAACTGACTTCCATCCAACAAGCCGAAGACCGTGATCTGTTCCGCCAATTGATGGCGGAATTGAATCAGCCGGTTCCGGAGAGCGACATCATCCACACCGTCGACGAGGCACTTCGCTTCGCGGCGGAAGTCGGTTATCCGTTGATCGTCCGTCCTGCCTTCACAATGGGCGGCACCGGCGGCGGTATCTGCCATAATGAAGCTGACCTACGTGAAATCGTGGCCAACGGTTTGCGCTACTCACCGGTGACACAATGTCTGTTGGAAAAATCAATCGCCGGCTTCAAGGAAATTGAATATGAAGTGATGCGCGACAGCAACGACAACGCCATCGTCGTCTGCAACATGGAAAACATCGATCCGGTCGGCGTCCACACAGGCGATTCCATCGTCGTGGCGCCTTCCCAAACCTTATCCGACAAAGAGTACCAAATGTTGCGCGATGTCTCCCTGCAGATCATCCGCGCCCTGAAAATCGAAGGCGGCTGCAATGTCCAGTTGGCGTTGGATCCTTACTCGTTCGACTACTACATCATCGAAGTGAACCCGCGCGTCAGCCGTTCTTCGGCTTTGGCGAGTAAAGCGACCGGTTACCCGATCGCGAAGATGGCGGCGAAGATCGCGGTCGGCCTGAC
>ERZ1023652.69-NODE-69-length-23484-cov-12.448517_pt1 | contig 23484 bp, 21 predicted proteins | sample MGYA00520879_ERZ1023652 | MGnify/ENA primary metagenome ERZ1023652 (study PRJEB33180, sample SAMEA4044469) | wastewater metagenome | place: Denmark | collected 2016-04-02 | study: EMG produced TPA metagenomics assembly of the PRJEB13832 data set (Local surveillance...
CCCTTGGACAGCGTGTTCCTGCTACCGAAGTACGGCAACCGCCACGGCCTGGTGGCCGGCGCGACCGGCACCGGCAAGACGGTGACCCTGATGACCCTGGCCGAAGGCTTCAGCCGGATCGGCGTGCCGGTGTTCCTGTTCCTGCTCTCGCGCAATCCGCGCAGCGCACGATGAACGCCGCCGCCAACGCAGTCACCCCAAAAGCCACCACACAAAGCCAGATCATGGAGGCATGATCCTACTGCGAACCCCTGCGCGGCCACTCCCCGGCGGGCCCGGGACAACGCCAGGGCCACAGACCGCCTGCGGGGTCAGGGCTTGAGCCATGCATTGACCTGCGCCACGCTGGCCTGCCGATCCTCGCCCGCCAGCGACAGCAGCCGCAGGCGCGACACCAGGTAGACATACCGCGCCTGCGCCAGGTCGCGCCGGGTCTGGAACAGCTGGCTCTGGGCGTTCAGCACGTCGATGTTGATGCGCACGCCGACCTGGTAGCCGAGTTGGTTGGCCTCCAGCGACGTCAGGCTGGAGCGCTCGGCCGCTTCCAGCGCCGCCACCTGGCCATGGCCTGATTGCACGCCGAAGAAGGCGGCGCGCGTGGCCTGCGCCACGGTGCGCTGGATGTTGTCGAGATCGGCGCGCGCCCGCTCTTCCAGCGACACCGTCTCGCGCACGCGGTTCTCTATGGCAAAACCGGCAAACAGCGGCCAGTTCAGCACCACGCCGATGCCGGCGTTGGTGCCGCGGTAGCTGGCGTTGGGCGCGGCGCTGACTGAGGGGTTGCCATCGGGGTAGCGGCTGCGCCCCACGCTGGCCTGCAGATCGACGGTGGGCTGGTGGCCGGTGCGCGCCTTGGCGGTTTCAAGCCGGGCAATGTCGAGCGCCATGCGCGACTGCACCACCGCCGGGTGCTGGTTGACGGCCCAGTCGACCCAGGTGTTGACATCTTGCGGCTGCGCCTGCGGCAGCACGATGGGCTGCGCCAGCGGCTGCGGCTGGATGCCGACCAGGCCCACCAGCTGATCGAGCGCCAGGCGCTTGACGCGCAAGTCGTTCTCGGCCGCGATCTCCTGCGCGGTGGCCAGGTCGAAGCGCGCCTCGGCCTCGCGGCTGTCGGTGATGGTGGCGTTGCCGACCTCAAAGTTGCGCTTGGCCGATTCAAGCTGCTCGGTCACGGCGGTCTTCAGCGCGCGCACGAAGCTGAGCGAATCCTCGGCCGCCAGCACGTCGAAGTAGGCCTGCGACAGCCGCACGATCAGGTCCTGCTCGGTGCCCGAGAGTTGCACCTGCGCGGCCTCGGCGGGGCTGACCACGCTCTCGGGGGCCTCGCCGGTCAGGTGGTTGGGGCAGATGTGGCCCAGCTTGTCGAACCAGAACAGCGCCATCTGCGTCAGCAACTCGCCCTTGCCGGGGATGGGCTCGCCCATGATCACGTCAAACGCCGACAGGCGGTCGCTGGCCACCATCAGGATGCGGTCATCTCCCACGGCGTAGTTGTCGCGCACCTTGCCGCGTGCCAGCAGGGGCAGGGAGGTGAGGGCCGAAGTGTGCAGGGCTTGGGGGCTGGGCTGGGTCATGGTGGTAGTGCGGGCAGGCGGAGCGTGAAGAGGGTTCCGTGCCAGGAAAGTGTTAAGGATTGCGGGCGATCAGGGCTGCTTCGAACCGTTTGATTTTACGCAGCAGCGCACCGGGTGGGGCCCCGGCTCTGGGCGGCTGCGCGCAAGGCCGTGGCAATGCAGGGGGTGCCTTGCAAGGCGGGCAACTGCCGCGTTGGTGGGGCACGCACTGGGGGGCGTTTTGGGGACTTTGCCCACAGCCGACCCATTGTGCGCGTTTTTTTTCGCCGTGGCACCTTCACCGACATAACCCGCCCGCCAAGGGCGGTATGGGATTGCTTTTGGCATTGCGCGGGGGCATAGTGAATTCGCGTCGACGCATGTATCCGAGTTAGCCGGGCCGTTCCTTTGATCCAGAGCGGCATTTTTGTCAAAGAGCCACAGGAGACTTACTTATGAACTTGACGATCAGCGGTCACCACCTCGAAGTTACCCCCGCCTTGCGCAATTACGTCACGACCAAGCTCGACCGGATCACGCGCCATTTCGATCAGGTAGTGGACGTCAAGGTGCTGCTGACAGTAGAGAAACAGAAGGAAAAAGAGAAACGGCAGCGAGCGGAATGCAACATCCACGTCAAGGGAAGCGACCTGTTTGCAGAAAGCTCCCATTTCGACCTGTATGCCGCTGTGGACGAGCTCGTGGACAAGATGGATCGCCAGGTCGTGCGCCATAAAGACCGCATCCAGGACCACTACGACGCATCCAAACGCGAGATGCTCGCGTAAGCCATGCAGATGCGCTGCCTGTCGGCCGCAGCCGCCCCCCGGGGCGGTTTTTTTGTGGCTTGCGGGTTTTGATCAGGGTTTCTGCCAATGTGTGCATAATTGTTTCCTTGACCATGAACCGACTCGCATCCATCCTGCCCTCCGCTCAAGTGCTCGTGAGCGTTGACGCCACCAGCAAGAAGCGTGCTTTCGAAGAAGCGGGTCTCCTGTTTGAAGGCCAGCACGGTCTTTCGCGGGCGCTGATCACCGACAGCCTCTTTGCGCGTGAGCGACTAGGCTCCACGGGCCTGGGACACGGCGTGGCCATTCCGCATGGCCGCATCAAGGGCCTCAAGGCGCCGATGGCGGCGGTGTTTCAACTCGCGCAGCCGATTGGTTTCGATGCGCCCGACGAAATGCCGGTTGGGTTGCTCATTTTTCTGCTCGTACCCGAAGCCGCGACCCAGAAGCACCTGGAAATCCTCTCCGAAATTGCCGAGCTGCTGAGCGACTCGGTGCTGCGCGAGAGGCTCAAGGCGTGTGACGACGCCGCGGTGCTGCACGGCATGATCGCCGGTTGGCAGTCCACCCAGGCCGCCTGATTTTTTCTTCGCCTTCGCGGGACTGTCTTGAAGCCCAACGTCGTCAGTGCCGATGTCCTGTTTGAGGAATTCCGGGGCACCCTGAAATGGGAATGGGTGGCCGGCCTTGGTGCTTCCGAGCGGCGCTTTGACGAAGTGGCCGTGCGTGCGGCACGCTCGGGCGCCGATCTGGTGGGGTATCTCAACTACATCCACCCCTATCGGGTGCAGATTCTGGGCGAGCGAGAAATCGCCTACCTCGTCAATGCCACCCCCGAAGACTGCCAGCGCCGCATCGCGCGCATTGTCACGCTGGAGCCTCCCGTGCTGGTGCTCGCCGATGGACAGGCTGCTCCGGATGCGCTGCTGTCCATGTGCGAGCGCGCACAAATCCCCATGTTCGCCACGCACGAGTCGTCGGCGTTCGTCATTGATGTGCTGCGTGCCTACCTGTCCAAGCACTTTGCCGACCGCACCACGATGCACGGCGTGTTCATGGACATTCTGGGCCTGGGGGTGATGATCACGGGTGAATCCGGCCTGGGCAAAAGTGAGCTGGGGCTGGAGCTAATCTCGCGCGGCAACGGTCTGGTGGCCGACGATGCTGTTGACCTGTTTCGCATCAACCAGACCACCATTGAGGGCAAGTGCCCCGAGCTGCTGCAGAACCTGCTGGAAGTGCGCGGCATTGGCCTCCTGGACATCCGCGCCATCTTTGGTGAAACCGCCGTGCGCCGCAAGATGCGCCTCAAGCTCATCGTGCACCTGGTGCGCAAGGAAACGCTGGAGCGCGAATACGAGCGCCTGCCCTACGAGCCGCTCACGCAGGACGTGCTGGGCGTGCCGGTGCTCAAGGTGGTGATCCAGGTGGTGGCGGGGCGCAATATTGCCGTGCTCGTGGAGGCGGCCGTGCGCAACACCATCTTGCAGTTGCGCGGCATCGACACTTATCAGGAATTTGTGGAGCGGCATCGCCGCGCCATGGAACGCGACACCGGGGGCTGATCCGCAGGTCGGGCAACAGGCTCGGCAACCGTTCCAGGCAATTGTGTGCGCGCTGTCCGCAGGCCCAAGAGCCCGTCGCGGCCAAGCCGGCGGCCGCCGCGCAAGGGCCGCCCCGCCGCGCTGGCGGCGTCCCCCTTCAGGGGGAAGGCGCGCAGCGCCTCAGGGGGGCTTCATTTGGCGGCGCAGTGGGCGCACTGGCCATACAGGGCCATCGTGTGGTCCTGCACCACCCAGCCCTTGGCCTTGGCAATGATCTGCTGGCGCTTTTCGATCTCGGGGTCGTAGAACTCTTCCACCTTGCCGCACGACGTGCACACGAAATGGTCGTGGTGCTGGCCTTCGTCGAGTTCGTAAACCGCCTTGCCGCTTTCGAAGTTGCTGCGGATCAGAATGCCCGCCTGCTCGAACTGCGTGAGCACGCGATAGACCGTGGCCAGCCCTATGTCCGAGCGTTCTTCCAGCAGGACGCGAAAGACATCTTCGGCCGTCATGTGGCGCTGTGCGCCCTTCTGGAAAATCTCCAGAATCTTCAGGCGCGGCAAGGTTGCTTTGAGGCCTGTGCTTTTGAGTTCGTCGATATTCGTCATGACCCTGTCTTTCGTGCGTCGGCGGGCTCGACCAGGCCCGCAGGACCAGCCGCTACAATGGATCGATCATAGCCTTACGACTCTTTTCCATGCCCGCCAAAGCCCATCGCAGTGCCCGTCTGGGCGTGACATTGTTCATCGGTGCCTGCCTCACTGCCGTGGCCGGCTGCAGCAGCCTGGACAGTGCCAGCAATCGCCTGGCCAGCGTGGTGACGCCTTACCGACTCGATGTGGTGCAGGGCAATTTCGTGTCGCGCGAGCAGGTCGAAGCGCTTGCGCCGGGCATGAGCCGCCAGCAGGTGCGCGACATTCTCGGCACGCCCCTGGTCACCAGCCTGTTCCACGCAGAGCGCTGGGAATACGTGTTCACCATCAAACGCCCCGGTGAAGACATCCAGACGCGCAAACTCACCGTGTTCTTCCAGGGAGACCTGCTGCAGCGTTTCGAGGGCGACCCCATGCCCTCCGAAACCGAGTTTGTGGCTACTCTCGGGTCGCGCTCCACCAAGGGCAAGGTGCCCGTGCTGGAAGCCACCGATGCCCAGTTGGCGCGTTTCCCGGCACCCGAGCGCGCGGCCAGGACACCGGCGGCGGTGCCTGCCCAGCCGGTTACCACCACCTCTTACCCTCCGCTCGAAGCGCCTGCGCGCTAAGGCCTGCGATTGGGGGTGCCGGCACCCGGCATGGCCCTCCGCATTCATAGAAACAGGAACGACATGACAGGCAACTCTTTGCCCTCCCAACCCGCCTCCAGAGTCCTGCGCGTCGCGGTGGCTGGGGCATCTGGCCGCATGGGCCGCATGCTGATCGAAGCCCTGCGCGCCAGCGACGACATGGTGCTGGCTGGTGCGCTGGATGTTGCGGCCAGCCCCGCCATCGGCTCGGACGCCACGGCTTTTCTGGGCCACGCAAGTGGCGTGGCCATCACGGCAGACCTGCGCACGGGCCTGAAAGATGCTGATGTGCTGATTGATTTCACCCGCCCCGAAGGCACGCTGGCCCATCTGGCCCTGTGCTGCGAGCTGGGCGTGAAAGCCGTCATCGGCACCACGGGGTTCACAGAACCGCAGAAGGCCGAGATTGCGGCCTGCGCCCAGCGCACGGCGATCGTGATGGCGCCCAACATGAGCGTGGGCGTCAACGTCACGCTCAAGCTGCTGCAGATGGCCGCCAAAGCCATGGCAACCGGTTACGACATCGAGATCATTGAAGCCCACCACCGCCACAAGGTCGATGCGCCTTCGGGTACTGCCCTCAAGATGGGCGAGGTGATTGCCGATGCGCTGGGTCGTGATCTCAAGGAATGCGCCGTCTATGCGCGCGAAGGCGTCACGGGCGAGCGCGATCCGTCGAGCATCGGCTTTGCCACCATCCGCGGCGGAGACATCGTGGGCGACCATACCGTGCTGTTTGCCGGCATTGGCGAGCGCATCGAGATCACGCACAAATCGTCCAGCCGCGCCACCTATGCCCAGGGCAGCCTGCGCGCCGTGCGCTTTCTCGCAGACCGCAAGACCGGCATGTTCGACATGTTCGACGTGCTGGGTCTGAACTAGCGCCCCCGGCGAGCCGCCATGGACGCACTTCACTGGTGGCGCCAAGGGGATGCCGTGACGCAGGGCACGGCCCTGCTGCTGCTCGCCATGTCAGTGGCCAGCTGGGTGGTGATTTTGTGGAAGGCGCGCGTCATGCGCCGGGCCTTGGCCGACGTGGCGCGGTGCACAGCGGCTTTCTGGCAGGCGCCATCGCTGGACGTTGCGGTGCAGCGTTTGCAGTCTTTTGACCGCGAGGCGCTTGTTCTGTCTATGGTTGTTGCTACAAAATCAGTAGCGACACGTCCTGATTCAGCTGAGCAGGCCACGCTGGCGACTTCCGGCAGCCTGTCGCAGCAACTCACCCGCGTGCTGCGGGACGCCCTGCACGGCGCGCTGGGCAGGCTGCAATGGGGCCAGGTGCTTCTGGCAACAGTCGGGTCCACCGCCCCTTTCGTTGGCTTGCTCGGCACAGTCTGGGGCATCTACCACGCCCTCAGCGCCATGGCGGGAGCCGGGCAGATCACCATCGACCGCGTGGCCGGTCCCGTGGGCGAGGCCCTGGTGATGACGGCTGCGGGTCTGGCGGTGGCCATTCCGGCGGTGCTGGCTTACAACGTGTTCGGGCGCTTCATTGGCCGCATCGAGGCTGACCTGGAAGGTTTTGCGCGCGACCTGCGCGAACTCCTTGTCGACACCGCGCCCCCCCAAGGTCGTGTCGGCATGACGGAGCGCGTGGAAACATGAGTTTCGGCCGGCTGGAGCGCACCCCCGGGCCGCAGCCCATGAGCGACATCAACATGACGCCGCTGGTGGATGTGATGCTGGTGCTGGTGGTCATCTTCATTCTCACGGCGCCATTGATGGCCAGTTCGATCCGGCTGGATCTGCCGCGCACCGAGGGTGCCACGCCGGGCGCCGCACCGCAGTCCATCACGCTGGTGGTGGATGCGACGGGCCAGGCCTTTCTGGAGGACCAGCCGCTTTCGCAGGCAGCCCTGGCCGAGCGGCTGCAGCGCATCGGTGCGGCCCGTCCCGATACGGAAGTGCAGTTGCGTGCCGATGCCGCCGTGCCATACGGCCGCGTGGTCGAAGTCATGGGTGCGGCCCACAGCGCCGGGCTCCAGCGCATCGGGTTTGTTGCCGAACAGCCCGCTGCGGCGCGCTGAGCCCCTGACGGCAAGCCCAGACCCCGCACCGGGTGCGGCGCACGGCCGGGCGCGTTCCCCGTGACCGCCTAAAATCTGGCAAAGCAGCAGCCCAGCGGCTGCATTCCTCTCATCCAGCAGAGCTCCCATGCAAGAAAAATACTCCCACCAAGACGTCGAGCGCGCCGCGCACGACCACTGGACCGCCACCGACGCCTACCGCGTGACGGAAGACACGAGCAAGAAAAAGTTCTACGCCTGCTCGATGCTGCCTTACCCCAGCGGCAAGTTGCACATGGGCCATGTGCGCAACTACACCATCAACGACATGCTCACGCGCCAGCTGCGCATGAACGGCTACAACGTGCTCATGCCCATGGGCTGGGACGCTTTCGGCCTGCCTGCCGAGAACGCCGCCCTGAAGAACGGAGTGCCACCGGCGAAGTGGACCTACGAAAACATCGCCTACATGAAAAAGCAGATGCAGGCGATGGGACTGGCCATCGACTGGAGCCGCGAGGTCGCCACCTGCGACCCCGAGTACTACAAGTGGAACCAGTGGCTGTTCCTGAAGATGCTGGAAAAGGGCATTGCCTACCGCAAGACCCAGGTGGTGAACTGGGACCCGGTGGACCAGACCGTGCTGGCCAACGAGCAGGTGATCGACGGCAAGGGCTGGCGCACGGGCGCCACCGTGGAAAAGCGCGAGATTCCGGGCTACTACCTCAAGATCACCGACTACGCCGAAGAGCTGCTCGACTTTGTGACCGGCGAAAAGCTGCCCGGTTGGCCCGAGCGTGTGAAGCTGATGCAGGAGAACTGGATTGGCAAATCGGAGGGCGTGCGTTTTGCCTTCACACACGAGATTGCAGGGGATGACGGTGCGCTGATTGGCGACGGCAAGATGTACGTGTTCACCACGCGCGCCGACACCATCATGGGCGTGACCTTCTGCGCCGTGGCGCCCGAGCACCCGCTGGCCGCGCACGCTGCCAAGACCAACCCCACGCTCAAGGCCTTCATTGAAGAATGCAAGAGCGGCGGCACCACCGAAGCCGAGCTGGCCACGCAAGAGAAGAAGGGCGTGCCCACGGGCCTGTTCGTCGCGCACCCGCTCACGGGCCTGCCGGTGGAGGTGTGGGTGGGCAACTACGTGCTCATCGGCTACGGCGACGGCGCCGTGATGGGCGTGCCCGCGCACGACGAGCGTGACTTTGCGTTTGCCCTCAAATACGGCATCGAGATCAAGCAGGTGGTGCTGGTGGATGGCGAGCACTTCGACTACCACCAGTGGCATGACTGGTACGCGGACAAACAGCGCGGCGTCACCATCAACTCTGACAACTTCAGCGGCCTCTCTTACAAGGACGCCGTGGCCGCCGTGGCCCATGCGCTGGCGCAAAAAGGCCTGGGCGAACTCAAAACCACCTGGCGCCTGCGCGACTGGGGCGTGAGCCGCCAGCGCTACTGGGGCACGCCGATCCCTATCATTCACTGCGACGAACACGGCGCCGTGCCGGTGCCCGAAAAAGACCTGCCCGTGGTGCTGCCTGCCGACTGCGTGCCCGATGGCTCGGGCAACCCGCTGCACAAGCACGAGGGCTTTCATGCCGGCGTGACCTGCCCCGTGTGCGGCAAGGCCGCCCGCCGCGAGACCGACACCATGGACACCTTCGTGGACAGTTCGTGGTACTTCATGCGGTATTGCGACCCGAAGAATGCCGACGCCATGGTTGCCGAGGGCGCCGATTACTGGATGCCGATGGACCAGTACATCGGCGGCATCGAGCACGCCATCCTGCACCTGCTGTACGCGCGCTTCTGGACCAAGGTGATGCGCGACCTTGGCCTGGTGAAGGTGGACGAGCCTTTCACCAAGCTGCTCACGCAGGGCATGGTGCTCAACCACATCTACAGCCGCCGCACCGCCAAGGGTGGCAAGGACTATTTCTGGCCGCACGATGTGGAGCATGTGCTCGATGAGGGCGGCAAGATCATCGGTGCCAAGCTCAAGAACGAAGCCACCAGTGGTGACGGCCTGCTGCCCGTGGGCACGCCCATCGACTACGAGGGCGTGGGCACCATGTCCAAGTCCAAGAACAACGGTGTCGATCCGCAAGACCTGATCGAGAAGTACGGCGCCGACACGGCCCGCCTGTACACCATGTTCACCGCCCCGCCCGAAGCCACGCTGGAGTGGAACGACGCGGCCGTGGAAGGCAGCTACCGCTTCCTGCGCCGGGTGTGGAACTTCGGCGTGAAGTTGTCTGCTATGGATATGGAAGCTGCTGGCGCAAGCGTGGCAAGCGCCAGCAGCCTGAAAGACGTTGAATTTGGCAAGGAAGCCAAGGCACTGCGCCTGGAGATCCACACCGTGCTCAAGCAGGTGGACTACGACTACCAGCGCATGCAGTACAACACGGTGGTCTCGGGCGCGATGAAGATGATCAACGCGCTCGAAGACTTTAAGGCGCTGGAGTGCGCGGGCGCCCAGGTGGCACTGATCGAAGGCTTTGGCATTTTGCTGCGCTGCCTGTACCCCGCCACGCCGCATGTGGCACACAGCCTGTGGTCGCAACTGGGTTACGCCGGGCACCTGGGCGATCTGCTCGATGCCCCCTGGCCTCAGGTGGACCCCGATGCGCTGGTGCAGGACGAGATCGAGCTCATGCTGCAGGTCAACGGCAAGCTGCGCGGCTCCATCCATGTGCCCGCCCAGGCCGACAAGGCCGAGATCGAGCGCATCGCGCTGGCCAGCGAGGCCTTTGTGGCCCAGGCTGCCGGCGCCGCACCCAAGCGGGTGATCGTGGTGCCCGGCCGCCTGGTGAACGTGGTGGTCTGACCATGATGAACAAGCGCACACTGCTCTCCCTTGCCCCTGTGGCCCTGCTGACCGCCTGCGGTTTTCGCCTGCGGGGGGTGCCCGAATTTTCCTTTGCATCGTTGTATGTGGCGGCCCCCCAAGGCTCGCCACTGGCGCGGGAGCTGACGCGCACGCTGGAGGGATCGGGCAGCAAGCTGCAGGTGCTGCGCGACCCGGCCGCGCTGCCAACGGCACAGGCCGTGCTCGATCTGCTGTCGGAGCAGCACGAACGCGCGGTGGTGGGCCTCAACGCCTCGGGGCAGGTGCGTGAACTGGAGCTGCGCCTGCGTGTGCGTTTCAAGCTGCGCACGCCGGCAGGCGATGAGCTGATTCCCGACACCGAGCTGCTCCAGCAGCGCGAGATCAGCTACAACGAAGCCATCGCCCTGGCCAAGGAGGCGGAAGAGGCCCTGCTGTTTCGCAACATGCAGACCGACATCGTGCAGCAGTTGCTGCGCCGTCTGGCGGTGGCCAGGCGCTGAGGCCGCTGCAGCGGCCTGGTCTTCAGGCAGGCACCCGCATCAGCGTGCTTTTGCCAAAGAGCGATTCCACCAGGTCCACGGCCAGCAGCGCGGTCTGGTTGCGCACATCGAGCGCCGGATTGAGTTCCACCACGTCGAGCGAGGCCAGCCGTCCGCTGTCGGCAATCATCTCCATGCACAGCTGCGCTTCGCGGTAGGTGGGGCCACCGGGCACCGTGGTGCCCACGCCGGGCGCAATGTCGGGGTCCAGGAAATCGACATCGAAGCTCACATGCAGGTGCGTTTCGTCGTCCAGCCCCGCCAGCGCCTGCTGCATGGTCTGGCGCATGCCCACTTCGTCGATGAAACGCATGTCGAACACCTCCAGCCCCTGTTCGTGCACAAAGCGCTTTTCGCCCGCGTCCACGCTGCGGATGCCGATCTGCCGAATCTGATCTGCCCGCAATGCAGGCCCCCCGCCGGGCATGCGGGCCAGCCCCGTCAGCTCTTGCGGGCCAAAGCCGCACAGGCAGGCCACCGGCATGCCATGCACATTGCCGCTGGGCGTGAGCGCGCTGGTGTTGAAGTCGGCGTGGGCATCGAGCCACAGCACGCGCAGTTTTTTGCCCGCCTCCACACAATGGCGCGCCACCGCGCTGATGCTGCCCAGGCCCAGGCTGTGGTCGCCGCCCAGCAAGATGGGCAGGTGGCCCTGCTGCAATTGGGCAAACACCGCATCGAACACGCGCTGGTTCCACTGCACCACCTCCGGCAGGTGGCGGTAGCCATTCACGGGCGGCAGCCAGGGGTTGGCGGGGCCGGTCAGGTTGCCCAGGTCGCACACCTGCAGGCCCCGGCTTTCCAGGGCCTGCTGCAGCCCCGCCACGCGCAGCGCCTCCGGGCCCATGGAGGCCCCGCGTGCGCCGGCACCGATGTCGGTGGGCGCGCCAATCAGGCGGACTGAGCGGGTGGGTGCAGCGGGATGGGCGGTGGTGGTGTTCATGCGGTGGGGGTCTGGCAAGGCAAAGGGAGCAGCCGTCGGGCGGTGCGCGCATTCTCTTGCGCCACGGCTGCAACGAAAAGGCGGGCAACGCCGTGATCTTAGTGCGCCAACCGTCTGCCCCCCCGCCCATGTGCTCAATCTGAGCAGCACATGGCGCCCGTGAGAGAGGGCTGGTGCAGGAGCCCTCGACAGGCGCCAAGCTCCGCGGCCCCCAGGCGCGCTGCCCCGGGGCGATAAACTTTGCCCATGCAAGTCGCCCTGGCCCAACTTTCCCAACATCTTCAACGTGGCCTGTCGGCGCTGTACGTGCTGCACGGCGACGAGCCGCTGCTGCAGCAGGAGGCGGCCGATGCGATTCGCACCACGGCCCGCGCCCAGGGCTATACCGAGCGCAGCTCGTACACCGTGGCGGGCGCCCACTTCGACTGGAGCGCGGTGCTGGCCGCAGGCGGCAGTTTGAGCCTGTTTGCCGACAAGCAGATCGTCGAAATCCGCATCCCCTCGGGCAAGCCAGGCAAAGAAGGCAGCGTGGCACTGCAGCAGTTGGCTGAATCGGCGCGGGGCAACGACAGCACGCTCACGCTGGTGATGTTGCCGCGCCTGGATAAAGCCACGCGCACCGGCGCATGGTTTACGGCGCTCGAATCCTGCGGCACCTCGATCCAGATCGACCCCATCGAGCGCGGCGCACTGCCGCAGTGGATTGCCCAGCGCCTGGCCGCACAGGGCCAGCGCGTGGCAGCGGGCGAGGAGGGGCAGCGCACCTTGCAGTTTTTTGCCGACCGGGTGGAGGGCAACTTGCTGGCCGCCCACCAGGAGATCCAGAAGCTGGCACTGCTGCACCCGGCGGGCGAACTGTCGCTGGCCCAGGTGGAGGCCGCCGTGCTCAACGTGGCGCGTTACGACGTGTTCAAGCTGTCTGAGGCGGTGCTGGCCGGGCAAATGGCACGCGTGCAGCGCATGCTCGACGGCCTGCAGGCCGAGGGCGAAGCAGAGGTGCTGGTGCACTGGGCGCTGTCCGAAGATATTCGGGCGCTCAAGCGGGTGAAAGACGCCATGAATGCGGGGCGCCCGCTGCCCATGGCATTGCGCGAAAACCGCGTGTGGGGGGCCAAGGAGCGACTGTTCGAACGCATCCTGCCCAAGGCCAGCGACGCCGCACTGGCCCAGCTGCTGCAATCGGCCCACACGGTGGATGGCATCGTCAAGGGCCTGAAAGTGCCCGACTGGCCCACCAATGGCTGGCAGGCCCTGCAGCGGCTGGCGCTGCAGTTGGGTCGCGTCTGCGCGGGCTTGCCCCGGCGCGGATAAGGCGCGCCCAGGGGCTGCTTTTGCGCAGCGCGGGCAGATTATTTGTCGTCGAGGACGAAGGTGACCTGCATGTTCACCCGGTAACTGACGATGCGGCCGCCCTCGATGGACACCTTCTGTTCCTTGATCCATGCGCCGCGCACGTTGGCGATGGTGTCGCAGGCGCGGGCAATGCCCTGGTTGATGGCATCTTCAAAGCTGGTGGTGCTGGAAGCACTGACTTCAATGACTTTTGCGACGCTCATGGCGGTCTCCGGTAGGTGGGGAAGCGCTCATGCTAGGAGGGGTGCTAGCACGCCGGTGTCGGACAAACGCGCCTGCTGCCGTAGTCGGCGGGTCGGTTTGGCGCTCTCCGTGGCAAGGGCAGCAGGGCCCTGGGGATTCGGCAGGGGCGCATCTGCGGCAAAATCGCGCCATGAATGCCCTCAACGTCACCGAATACACCCACACCCTCGGTTTACAGGCAAAAACGGCCTCAGCCCTTATGGCGCGAGCGCCAGCAGCTATTAAAAACAAAGCACTCAAGGCGCTTGCCCGGCTGCTGCGTGAAAGCACGGCCGCCCTGCAGATCGACAACGCCCGCGATCTGGAGCGCGCCCGCGCCGCCGGCCTGGCCGAGCCCATGGTGGATCGCCTGCAGCTCAGCCCCAAGGTGCTGGAAACCTGCGCCCAAGGCTGCGAGCAGCTGGCCGCCATGCCCGACGTCATTGGCGAAATCATGGGCATGAAGCAGCAACCCAGCGGTATTCGCGTGGGCCAGATGCGCGTGCCCATCGGCGTGTTCGGCATGATCTACGAGAGCCGGCCCAATGTGACCATCGAGGCCGCCAGCCTCAGCATCAAGAGCGGCAACGCCTGCATCCTGCGCGGCGGCTCCGAGGCGATCGAATCGAACAAGGCACTGGCCAGGCTGGTGCAGCAAGCGCTGGCCGAGGCCGGTCTGCCGCAAGATGCGGTGCAACTGGTGCAGACCACCGACCGCGAGGCCGTGGGCCAGCTCATTGCCATGCCGCAGTATGTGGATGTGATCATTCCGCGCGGCGGCAAGGGCCTCATCGAGCGCATCAGCCGCGATGCCAAGGTGCCCGTCATCAAGCACCTGGATGGCAACTGCCACACCTATGTGGACGACCCCTGCGACATCGCCATGGCGGTGAAGGTGGCCGACAACGCCAAGACCAGCAAATACAGCCCCTGCAACGCGAGCGAAGGCCTGCTGGTGGCGCGCGGTGTGGCGGCACAGTTCTTGCCCAGGATTGGCGCGGTGTATGCCGCCAAGGGCGTGGAGATGCGCGGCTGCCCCGAGTCGCTGGCGATTCTGCAATCGGTGGCGGGTGCCAAGCTGGTGCCTGCGACTGAGCAGGATTGGTCCGAGGAATACCTGGCCCCCATCATCAGCGTGAAGGTGGTGGCAGATGTGGACGAGGCCATCGCCCACATCAACCGTTATTCCAGCCACCACACCGACGCCATCCTCACCACCAACCACCTGCACGCCCAGCGCTTTTTGCGCGAGGTGGACTCGGCCAGCGTGATGGTGAACGCCAGCACGCGGTTTGCTGATGGTTTCGAGTTTGGCCTGGGGGCAGAAATCGGCATCAGCACCGACAAGTTCCACGCCCGCGGGCCTGTAGGGCTTGAAGGACTCACCTCGCTCAAGTACGTGGTGCTGGGCGAAGGCGAGGTTCGGGTCTGATTCGCTCCTGTATTCATAGCTGGTAGCGCTTGATAGTATTGCTCTGAAGGCCAATACCACATGAAAATCATCATCCTCGGAGCGGGCCGCGTGGGCCAAAGCGTGGCCGACAGCCTGGTGTCGGAGCGCAACGACATCACCGTCATCGACACCGACGCTGAACGCCTGCGCGATCTGGAGTCGCGGTTCGATTTGCGCGGCGTGGTCGGCAACGGTATCGAGCCCGCCGTGCTGGCCGAGGCGGGCGCGCAAGACACCGACCTGCTGATCGCCTGTGCCGCGCAGGACGAAACCAACCTGGTGTGCTGCAAGGTGGCGCAGCTGATGTTCAACATCCCCAAGCGCATTGCCCGCGTGCGCTCCACCGGGTTTCAGCGCGATGAACGTCTGGTAGGCCCCGAGGGCTTTGCGGTGGACCGCATCATCTGCCCCGAGGAATCCCTCACCCGCTACATCGGCAAGCTCATCGACTACCCCGAGGCCATGCAGGTGCGTGAGTTCGCGGGCGGCCGGGCCTGCCTGGTGTCGGTGCGGGCGCGGGCTGGCGCGCCCATGGTGGGCCACACCGTGGCCGAGATGCGCAACAGCACGCCCGATGTGGCGGTGCGCCTGGTGGCGATTTACCGCCGTTTTCCGGAAGAGCCCGACCGCTTTGTGGCCTGCGCTGGCGAAACCCGCATCGAGCCCGGCGACGAGGTTTTTGTGCTGGCCGCGCGCGAGCACATCGCCCATGTGCTGGCCACCTTGCACCGCCGCGACGCCACACCGGTGCGGCCGGTGCGCCGCATCATGATCGCCGGAGGTGGCCGCGTGGGCCTGCACCTGGCGCTGGAACTGGGCAAGGAGCCGGGGCGCTTTCTTGTGAAGATCATCGAGGACGACAGCGCACGCTGCATCGAGCTGGCCTCGCGCCTGCCGTCGGATGTGCTGGTGCTGCAGGGTGATACCACGGACGAAAACCTGCTCGGGGACGAGAGCATCGACGAGATCGATCTTTTTCTGGCCCTCACCGACGACGACGAGGACAACATCATGTCCTGCCTGCTGGCCAAGCGCCTGGGCGCGCGCCGCGTGCTGGCGCTCATCAACCGCCGCAGCTATGCCGACCTGATGCATGGCACGCAGATCGACATTGCCCTGTCGCCTGCACAGGCCATGCTGGGCGAGTTGCTGGCTTACGTGCGCCAGGGTGACGTGCAGGCCGTGCACAGCCTGCGCCGTGGCGTGGCCGAGGCGCTGGAGATCGTGGTGCGCGGGGACCGTAAAACGTCGCGCGTGGTGGGCCGCAAGGTCAGCGATCTGGCCCTGCCGCGCGATGTGCACATTGGCCTGATCGTGCGGGGCCTGCCCGATTCGCCCGACGTGTCGGCCGATGAGTTGCGCGAGCCGCAGGTGATCATTCCGCGCAGCGGCACGGTGCTCGAGAGCAACGACCATGTGGTGTTTTTCCTGCCGCACAAGCGGCTGGTGCGCGATGTGGAAAAGCTCTTCCGCGTGAGCCCCACCTTCTTCTGACACGAAACCCGCAAGAACACCATGGTGGACATGTTTCCCGTCCTGCGTGTGCTGGGCATCCTCGTCATGATCTTTTCGCTGTCCATGGGGCTGCCGCTGGCGGTATCTCTGTGGACCGGAGACGGGGTGTGGCATGTCTACCCGCTGGCCATGGCAGGCACGCTGGCGGCGGGCGCCTGGCTCTGGTGGCGCCTGCGCCTGTTCCGGCAAGAACTGCAGCCGCGCCATGGCGTGATGCTGGTGTCGCTGGTGTGGATGCTGCTGCCGCTGTTCTCCACCGTGCCATTGATGCTGGCGGCGCACCACATCGGGCGGCCCATGTCGTTCACGCATGCCTACTTTGAGGCCGTGTCGGGCCTTACCACCACGGGCTCCACAGTGCTGGTGGGCCTGGATACGCTGCCTGTCTCGGTGAACGTGTGGCGCACCTTTTTGCAGTGGATGGGTGGCATGGGCATTCTGATTCTGGCGGTGGCCGTGCTGCCACTGCTCGGGGTGGGCGGCAGCCAGCTGTTCAAGGCCGAGGCGGCGGGGCCACTGAAGGACACCAAGCTCACGCCGCGCATGACCGGCACCGCCAAAGGGCTGTGGGGCGTGTATGCCCTGTTTTCCACGTTGTGCGGCGTGGCCTACTGGGCGGCTGGGATGGCGCCGCTTGATGCGCTGATGCACATGTTCTCCACCGTGAGCCTGGGAGGGCTGTCGTCGCATGACCAGAGCTTCGGGTATTTTCAGTCGCCCTTGCTGGAAGCCATCTGCATCGTCTTCATGCTGGTGGCCAGTTGCAACTTTGCACTGTATTTCGTGGCCATTCGCAAGGGCCACTGGCATGGTTTCTGGCACGACCCGGAGCTGCGCGCCACCTTGTTCACCCTGGTGGGTGGGGGGCTGCTGGTGGCCGTGCTGCTGTGGGTGAAGGGCGTGTATGCGCCACTCGATGCCCTGCGCCACGGCATGTTCAACCTGGTGTCGCTGGCCTCCACCACGGGCTATGCCACGGTGGACTACCTGGCCTGGCCGGTGTTTGCGCCGGTGTTCATGCTGCTGCTGTCGGGTGTGGCCACCAGTGCGGGGTCGACGGGCTGCGGCATCAAGATGGTGCGCATGCTGATCTTGCTCAAGCAGGCGCGCCGGGAGATGAACCGCTTGGTGCACCCGCGCGCCGTGCAGCCGGTGCGGCTGGGCGATGCGGTGGTAGACAACCGCGTGATCTTCTCGGTGCTGGCCTTCATGCTGGTGTATGGCGCCACCATCTTCGGGCTGAGCATGGTGTTGCTGCTGACCGATCTGGACCCGGTGACGGCGTTCTCGGCTGTGCTCGCCAGTGTCAACTGCGCCGGGCCTGGCCTGGGTGCGGTGGGCCCCTCCTCCAATTTTGCGGTCCTGACCGATTTTCAGATATGGGTGTGCACGCTGGCCATGCTGCTGGGGCGACTTGAAATCTTGAGCTTCATGGCCTTGCTCACCCCGGCATTCTGGCGACGCTAGCGGGCGGATGGCTGCCCACGCCGCTGCCTTGCGAATCCCGGGCCCGACCCCAAATCCCTACAATCCATCGCAATCGCTTCCAGAGGGCATCTATGGTTCCGCATCTCATCACGGCCCTCACGGGGCCTATCAACGAACTCGAACAGCGCATTCTCGACTCGATGCCCGCCATCGAACGCTGGTTTCGCCTGGAGTGGATGGAGCACACGCCGCCGTTCTACACCTCGGTCGATATCCGCAACGCGGGCTTCAAGCTGGCGCCGGTGGACACCAACCTGTTCCCCGGTGGCTGGAACAATCTCACCAAAGAGATGCTGCCGCTGGCCGTGCAGGCCGCCATGGCCGCCATCGAGAAGATCTGCCCCGAGGCGCGCAACCTGCTGATCATTCCCGAGAACCACACGCGCAACACGTTTTATCTGGCCAACGTGGTGCAGTTGCAGCGCATCTTCAACATGGCGGGTCTGAATGTGCGGGTGGGTTCCATCAGTCCCGAGATCAAAAAATCCACCCTGATCGAGTTGCCTAACGGCGATTCGGTCATGCTCGAACCCGTGATCCGCACCAAGGGGCGGCTGGGGCTCAAGGATTTTGACCCCTGCACCATCCTGCTCAACAACGACCTGTCCGCGGGCGCGCCCGGCATTCTGGAAGACATCCACGAGCAATACCTGCTGCCGCCGCTGCATGCCGGCTGGAGCGTGCGTCGCAAGAGCACGCATTTCAAGAACTATGAAGAGGTGGCCAAGCGCTTCGGCAAGATGCTGGGCATCGACCCTTGGCTGATCAACCCGATGTTCAGCCAGTGTGGCGACGTGGATTTTGCCGAAGACAAGGGCATGGACGCCTTGCAAACTTCAGTGGACGCGCTGCTGGGCAAGGTGCGGCGCAAGTACAAGGAATATGGCATCCACGAAAAGCCCTTCGTGATCGTCAAGGCCAACAACGGTACCTACGGCATGGGCATCATGACCGTGCGCGACGCCAAGGAGCTGGACGCCCTGAACCGCAAGACCAAGAACAAGATGGCCGTCATCAAGGACGGCCAGCCGGTCAGCGATGTGATCATCCAGGAGGGGGTGCTCACGCAGGAGCGCGTGCACGAGGCCGTGGCCGAGCCCGTGGTCTACATGATGGACCGCTATGTGGTGGGCGGCTTTTACCGCATGCATGCCGAGCGCGGCGTGGATGAAAACCTCAATGCCCCCGGTGCCAGCTTTGTGCCGCTGGCGTTCGAGCACAGCACCCACCTGCCCCAGCCAGGCGTGCGCCCTGGCGTGAGTGCGCCGAACCGCTTTTACATGTATGGCGTGGTGGCGCGCCTGGCCATGCTGGCCGCCAGCTACGAGCTGGAAGCCACCAATCCCGACGCAGAGATCTACGACTGACCGGTTTGATTCTCCTGCCACGCCCTGAGCACCGAGGCCAGAGGGTAGTTGCTGCACTGCAACAGGCTCTCTGGCGCAACGGCGCGAACCAGGGGGCAGGGGCACAATAGCGTTCCCAAAAGTTACGGAACCCTGTCTTGCCCAGTGCAGCGGGGGGTGTCAGTGCAAAGCTCCAAATCATCGCTCGCAGCGCTCACGCTGGGCGCCATCGGTGTTGTCTATGGCGATATCGGCACCAGCGTGCTGTACGCGGTCAAGGAGGTGTTTGGCTCGGGCCACGTGCCGTTCACGCCAGACAATATCTACGGCATCCTGTCCATTTTCTTCTGGACCCTCACGGTCATCGTCTCCCTCAAATACGTGGTGCTGGTACTGCGCGCCGACAACAATGGCGAGGGCGGGCTCATTGCCATGCTGGCGCTGGCCTCGCAGGCGGTGAAAGACAAGCCCCGGCTGCGCAAGGTGCTGCTGGCGGTGGGCATTTTCGGCACCTCGCTGTTTTATGGCGACGGCGTCATTACCCCGGCCATCTCGGTGCTGTCCGCGGTGGAGGGGCTGGAGGTGGTTTCGCCCCATTTCAAGCAGTACGTGATTCCGCTCACGCTGGTGGTGCTGTTTTGCCTGTTTGCCGTGCAAAAGCGGGGCACCAGCGGCATTGGCAAGTTCTTCGGCCCGGTCACGCTCATCTGGTTTTTGACGATTGCCGTGCTGGGCGTTTCGCACATCGTCACCCACCCTGAAATCCTCTGGGCCATGAGCCCGCACCACGCGGTGGGGTTCATGTGGGCCCATCCGGGCATCAGCTTCATCATCCTGGGCGCCGTGGTGCTGTGTGTGACCGGGGCCGAGGCGCTGTATGCCGACCTGGGGCATTTTGGCAAACGCCCCATTCGTCTGGCCTGGTTTGGTGTGGCCATGCCGGCGCTCACGCTCAATTATTTTGGCCAGGGAGCGCTGCTGCTGGCCGAACCCGAGGCGGTGAAGAATCCATTTTTCATGATGGCACCCGATTGGGCCCTGGTGCCGCTGGTGGTCATGGCGACGCTGGCCACGGTCATTGCGTCGCAGGCGCTCATCACGGGCGCCTTCAGCGTCACCAAGCAGGTCATCCAGCTCGGTTATCTGCCGCGCCTGAACATCCTGCACACCAGCGTGCGGGACACGGGGCAGATCTACATTCCGCTGGTCAACTGGGGGCTGTTCGTGGCCATTGTGCTGGCGGTGGTGATGTTCCGCTCGTCCAGCAACCTGGCTGCGGCCTATGGCATCGCCGTCACGCTGGACATGCTGATCACCACCATCTTGACGTTCTTTGTCATCCGCTTTGGCTGGGGCTATCCGCTGGCGCTGTGTGTTGCGGCCACTGGCTTTTTCTTTGTGGTGGACCTGGCTTTCTTCGCATCCAATCTGCTCAAGTTGTTCCAGGGTGGCTGGTTCCCGCTCATGATTGGCGGGGGCGTGTTCATGCTGATGATGACCTGGAAGCAAGGGCGCAGCCTGCTCAATGACAAGCTGCGGGCCGATGCCATCGACCTCAAGGATTTCCTGGAGTCGGTGTTCTTGAGCCCGCCCACGCGCGTGGATGGTACGGCCGTGTTTCTGACGGCCGAGCCGGGAGCCGTGCCCAACGCACTGCTGCACAACCTGAAGCACAACAAGGTGCTGCACCGCCAGAACCTGTTCGTCACCGTCCGCAACCATGAGGTGCCCTGGATCGGACGGGACAAGCGCCTGCAGGTGGAGCCCCTGGGCCACGATTGCTGGCAGGTGGTGGTGCAATACGGCTTCAAGGACGATCCCGACATCCCCAGTGCCTTGCACCAGTTGCGGGTGCAGGGCTGTGATGTGGAACCCATGACCACCAGTTACTTCCTTTCGCGGGACACCATCATCCCCACCATCGGCAGCGGCATGGCGCCCTGGCGCGAAAAGCTGTTTGCCCAGATGCACCACAACGCCAGTGGCGCCGCCGATTTCCTGCACCTGCCCAGCAACGCCGTGGTCGAGCTGGGTTCCAAGATCGAAATTTAATCTGTTTATAGTGTTTTAGGCCGCTAGCCCTTATGGGTTAAGCGCTAGCAGCTATTAAAAGCATAGTTGTCTGGCTCGCACATGGGGCCTGGCACGCAGATCGGACTGGCCGGATCCGGTGCCAGAATGCCCCTCATGCAATTTTTCAAAGACTTGAGCCTGTCGGCCTTTACGGCTGGCTTTGTCGCGGTGCTGGTGGGGTTCACGAGTTCTGTGGCCATTGTTTTCCAGGCGGCGCAAGCCTTTCAGGCCACACCGGCGCAAATCACCTCTTGGATGTGGGCTCTCGGGCTGGGCATGGGGCTGTGTTCCCTGGTGCCATCGTTGTTGCTGCGCAAGCCGGTGATGGTGGCCTGGTCCACACCGGGGGCCGCCGTGCTGGCGAGCGCCGGGCTGTCCGGGGGCTTCAGCATGGCCGAGGCCGTGGGCGCCTTCATGGTGTGCGCTGTGCTGATCACGCTGGCGGGCGTCACGCGCTGGTTCGAGCGGGTCATGAACCGCATTCCCACGGAGATTGCCGCTGCGCTGCTGGCGGGGGTGCTGGCGCGCTTTGGCATGCAGGCCTTCGCAGCGGCACAAACTGCGCTGCCCCTGGTCTTGCTGATGCTGGGGGCTTATCTGGTGGCACGCCGGTGGATCCCGCGCTATGCCGTGGTCATCACGCTGGCGCTGGCGATAGCATTTGTCGCGCTGCGTGGGGAGATGTCCTGGTCGGCCATTCGCTTCGAGTTGGCCATGCCCGTGTTTACGGCGCCGCAGTTCACCTGGTCTGCAGCCATCAGCCTGGCGCTTCCCCTGTTTGTCGTCACCATGGCTTCGCAAAACCTGCCGGGCGTGGCGGTGATCCGCGCCACGGGGTATGACCTGCCGGTCTCCCGTCTCATCACCATGACCGGGCTCGCGACGTTGGTGCTCGCACCTTTTGGTGGCTATGCGCTGAATTTCAGCGCCATCACCGCCGCCATCTGCATGGGCCCGGAAGCCCACCCGGACCGCGACAAACGCTACACGGCGGCGGTGTCCTGCGGTTTGCTGTATGTGGTGATCGGTATTTTTGGCGCGGTCGTCACCGGCCTGCTGACAGCGTTCCCTAAAGAACTGGTGGTGGCCATTGCAGGCCTTGCGCTGCTGGGCACCATCGGCAGTGGCCTGGCCGCCGCGCTGCGCGACGAGCCGCACCGCGAGGCGGCACTGATCACTTTCCTGGTCACCCTGAGCGGCGTGGTGGTGGCGGGAGTGGGATCTGCCTTCTGGGGCGTGGTCGCCGGCAGCATTGCGTTATTTGTGCAACAGTACAGGCGTTCCCACGTCGGCAGTGTCTGACTTGGATCCGATGCATCGAATACGGCAATGCCCCCCAAGGCGGCCACCTGTTCGCCCTGTCGACCTACTCGGCGCGGCCCTTTTTTCCTGAGAAACCATGAAACTACTGTTCATCACCGATCCGCTGGAAAGCTTCAAGATCTACAAAGACACCACCTTTGCCATGATGCGCGAAGCACAGCGGCGCGGGCACACGCTGGCGGTCTGCCTGCCGCAGGATCTGGTCTGGCAGCGCGGCAGCCAAGTGACTGCACGGGTGCGGGACATTGTCCTCACGGGTGATTCCACCAACTGGTTTCAGGCGCAGCCCCTGCGCAGTGCAGCGCTCACGGCGTTCGATGCCGTGCTCATGCGCAAAGACCCGCCCTTCGACAGCGAATATTTTTATGCCACCCACTTGCTTGAACAGGCCGAACGGGAGGGCGCCCGCGTCTTCAACAAGCCGCGCGCCCTGCGCGATCACCCCGAGAAGCTGGCGATCATGGAGTTTCCGCAGTTCATCGGCCCCACGCTGGTCACGCGCGATCCACAAGACATCCAGCGTTTCCATGCCGAACACCAGGACATCATCCTCAAACCGCTCGATGGCATGGGCGGCATGGGCATTTTCCGGGTTGGCCCAGACGGCCTCAATCTCGGCAGCATCACGGAGACCCTCAATCGTCATGGGGCCCAAAGCGTGATGGTTCAGAAATTCCTTCCCGAGATCACAGAGGGCGACAAGCGCGTCCTCGTCATCGGCGGCAAGCCCGTGCCTTTCTGTCTGGCGCGAATCCCACAAGGCAGTGAAGTCCGGGGCAATCTTGCGGCCGGGGGCAAGGGGGTGGCGCGCCCGCTGTCTGCGCGCGACTGGGAGATCGCCGAAGCGCTGGGCCCCGTCTTGCACAGCCGTGGGTTGCTGCTGGCAGGGGTGGACGTCATCGGAGATTGCGTTACCGAGATCAATGTCACCAGCCCCACCTGTTTCCAGGAGATCTATGACCAGACCGGCTGCAACGTGGCCTTCCTGTTCGTGGACGCACTGGAGGAGGCGGTGGCAGCGCGCGCTTGAAGTTCTGTACAACCCGTCTTGAATGCCATCAAATTTCCATGCTATAGTCATAGGCTTCGCTGTTCAGAGGTGTCCCTGTTGGGAAGATCTGGGTGGTGGAGAAGAAGGTTTGCAAAAAGGTGTGATTTTGGGTTTGATTGGGTAAAAACCCGGTATATAATTCAAGGCTGCGCTGAGA
>ERZ1023652.70-NODE-70-length-23307-cov-6.101035_pt1 | contig 23307 bp, 18 predicted proteins | sample MGYA00520879_ERZ1023652 | MGnify/ENA primary metagenome ERZ1023652 (study PRJEB33180, sample SAMEA4044469) | wastewater metagenome | place: Denmark | collected 2016-04-02 | study: EMG produced TPA metagenomics assembly of the PRJEB13832 data set (Local surveillance...
CGCTTGGACCAGAAACCTCCATGGATGTACTTCGGATCGTATGATACCATGAAAGCTTTCGGATCGATTTCCAACACTTTATTTTGCAGGTGGCGTTCGGCCTTGCGTGTCAGCAGGATTTCGAGCACAAGGCGCTCGCCGTCTCTTCCGTTGGCTCGGTAGCTGGAGACCCCGTAGCCGAGATCGCGCAGTTGATTCGGCATCGTACTGCTTACATCTTGTGTCATGACCGTAATCATCGTATAACCGAGTGCGAGCCAATCCTCGATTTTAATGCCGATACCGATGCCGGCGCCATAGCCGAGTGCATAGGCCGCCAGGTTGAGCGGATTGTCCAGACTGTTCATGACCATCGACAGACCCAATACATAAATGACGATCTCCACCATGCTCAAGAGCGGAGCCAAGATGCGGTACCCTTTCATTGTCAGCATGAAGCGGATCGTATTCAGCGTCACATAACTCAAATTGATTGCAAATATTTTTGCCAATAATCCTATATCGAAAATCATCATCACTCCTTATTATACTCTACCGTTCAGCCCATCAGTATTGTGCAGGATGGCGGACGTATTCGCCGGTGACGATATCCATTTCCAACAATTCCCCGGTTTCGCCGTTATAGCGGTAAAAACCGACGGAACTGGACACTTCGGCCCCATTTTCGCGGACGTTGATGGTGACTTCATTCCCCTCGACTGATTCGACAATGAACAAGTACACTTCGCTTTCGACATAACCTGTCAATTGCGTGATTGTCTGTTTTGCTTCAGTGATCAGCGTAGCCTGCTCAGCGGTTTGGTCAGTGCCAACGCTGGTTGCGGAATCTGCAGTAAGGCTGCTTGCCGATGGTGTTTGAGTCTGGACACTCTCGGATTTTTCCGAAATGCTGGCTCTGGAAGCTGCTTGATCGCTCGCTTCGCTGGCTGCTTGTGTATCGGATTGAACTTGTGAGCTGCTTGTCGCCTTCTCGGTAGCTGATGTATCTGTTGCTGGATTTTGGCAAGCGACAAGCAGCCACGCGGTTGATCCTAAAAGAAATGCGGATAATCTCTTCTTTTGCATAATTCCCCTTCTTTCATACAGTATATGTTTCTATTGTACCTTTTTTGCGGAGAAATTGCTTTTGCGATCCATCAACTTAATCGAACCTTTACAATTTTATTGGATGTGGCGCAATATTGCAGCAGTTCATCAGGGCAGAAAGATTATGTTGCCACCTGGAACTCCGGTGAAGAACGCCTTCATCGTAGGACGGCGATGCAAGCTGACCGGTAATACCGGCCACTCCTCCGAGGAGGCTTATGCTAGTCGGAGGAGCACGTCTGAATGCGGTCCTGTCCTCCGGCGAACCCCCCCTCGCCGGAGGACGGCAATCATCATCCGCCTCGAAAGCAAAAAGCACCCCAGTGAGGGTGCTTTTTGGTCTTATTATGTGTTCGGTGATTTGCTGTTGGCTTTCAGCCCTTCAGCCCTTCCTTTTCCAGGATCAGGTCGTAACATGCGATCCCTTTCAGCAACACCTTCTCATCGAAGTTGAAGCGGCTGCTGTGGAGCGGATGCGTCCAACCCATGTCGGGACGGCCGGTACCGAGCAGGATGAAGGCGCCGCGGATGCTTTCTTGGTAGAAAGCGAAGTCCTCGGCCAGCATCAATGGTTTGACGACCTCGTAGGCATCGACCGGCAAAGCGTCCATCAAGGTGCCGATCATGTCCGCATCGTTTGTGACTTCCGGATAGAAATCGCGGATATCCAACGTGCAGATGACACCGCTCAAACGCTCGATGCCGGCGCAGATGTCGGCAAGGCGTTCCTTGATGGAAGCATAGACCGCCTTGTCGTAACTCCGGATCGTCCCTGTCAATTCAGCCTTTCCGGCCACGATATTGCGGGCTTCCCCGGCATGCAGCGTACCGATGTTCACGACAGCTGGTTGCAGCGGATCGAGATCGCGGGCCAGAATGTTCTGGACCGAAAGCAGGATCTGCGCGGCGGCGATCAAGGCATCCTTGCCGAAGTGCGGCTGCCCGGCATGCGAGCTGACGCCTTCAAGCGTGATGTCGAATTCACCGTTGCGCGCCATCAATGGACCCTTGGCCAAGCCGAGAATACCTTCCGGCAGGCTCGGATACAGGTGGTAACCGTAGATTTTTTCGACCTGCAACTCCTGCAGGATCCCGGAATCCATGATCCATTTCGCACCGCCTGGCCCTTCCTCAGCGGGCTGGAAGACCAAAACGACTGATTTTTCCAGCATCGGCAGGGACTTCAGGTATTTCGCGAAACCCAACAACAGGGCCATATGCCCATCGTGTCCGCACGCATGCATTTTACCAGGGTGAAGGGAAGCGAAATCCGCTCCAGTTTCCTCGGTTACCTCAAGGGCGTCCATGTCCGCACGAAAGGCAACCGCTGCCGGGGACTTACCCTCCAGAACTGCTACCCAGCCCGTTTCGGCGGTGCTGATCGGTTCATAACCGAACGCCACCAGCTTCTGGCGGACGTATTCCGAAGTCAGCGGCAGATCGAAACCGATCTCCGGAATCTGATGGAGTTCCCTTCTGATCGTTTTCACCGTATCGTATAATTCTGCAATCTGCATGCTGTTCACCTGGTCCCTCCGCGTGTAGTTATTAGTCTCTTAAGTCAGCCAACAATTGAGTTTTTTCGCTTGTCTTTTCGTCCTTCATCTTCACGATTTTTGCAGGGGATCCCGCAACTACCGCGTTAGCCGGTACGTCTTCCAATACGATCGCGCCAGCTGCGACAACAGCGCCTTCGCCGATGTGCACGCCTTCGATGATGACAGCGTTCGCGCCGACCAAAACACCGTCTTCGATGATGACTGGTGATTTCGATGGTGGCTCAAGAACACCTGCAACCACTGCGCCTGCTCCGATGTGGCAGTTTTTGCCGATCGTGCCGCGTGCGCCGACTACTGCGCCCATGTCGATCATTGTGCCTTCGCCGATGACGGCGCCGATGTTGATGACAGCCCCCATCATGATCACAGCGCTCTTGCCGATTGTTACATGATCACGGATGAATGAGCCAGGCTCGATGCGTGCATCGATTTTGGTAGTGTCCAACAGCGGAATCGCAGAATTGCGTCTGTCGTATTCCATGACTTGATCCTTGATCTTGTCTTTGTTTGCTTCCAAGAAAGGATAAATCGCTGAAGCGTCTCCGAAGACTGTGTAGCTGTCTCCGCTTCCGAAGAATTTCAAGCCTTCGTAGGCAGGATTTTCAAAATCCCCTTTGATGTAAAGTTTTATGGGTGTTTGCTTTTCGGCAGCTTTGATGTAAGCAGCGATTTCATAAGCATCTGTCAATAATAGTTCGCTCATTTTATGTTTCCTCCCGATCATTTTTTTCTGTTCCAACATGCCCATTATAGCATGCCAGCCTATTTTTGCCCTATGCGGCGGACGACCGTTTGTTCCTGAAATGCAAAAAAAATAGCGGTAAGCGAGTGCTTACGGCTACGGAGACCTGCATTCGCCCAACCAAGCTAAAGCGCAATCCTTTGTCATCGGGCAACGACAATGGAACAGCCCCACATTTGTTCAACCTGGGTCCAGCATTCGCATGCTTCGGCGACCGTCCCTTTCCCTTGCGGTACTCTTGACCAGCCGCGACCTCTTTTCGCTTGGCGATTCATTTATTTTTCTAATCGTACACTTATCCGGCAATCCTGTCAACCGCTCTGGCACAGAAGCTTCTTTCCGCTTGTCCTTTGCGTGTTTTTGAGGTGATTGTTTGGATACGAACGGGCTCCGGATCGGAAAGTGCCGGGAAGGATCGGCCGCCCCTATGTGAAAACGCTCATTAAACTCGCGGATTTCTAATTTTCACCCCGGAGTATACAAATTTGCATAGAAATACGCCTGCAATCGTGTTATGTTATTTTCATGAGTTTGGACGTCAGCAGTCGGTTGGCGTATGTTCGGCTATACATTAGATCAAGGATATTTCATCTGGAGGAGATAATAAATTATGAGTAGAGAAACGAATCGTTTTGTCAAGCAACTGAAAGGATCGCCCATCCGTAACTTCGACGCCGCCATCAGTGATGTGAAGGACCTGATCCGTTTCACGATGGGAGAACCTGATTTCGATACGCCGGATTTCATCAAGGCTGCCGCCACAGAGGCTTTGAACCAGAATCAAACGCACTATGCCCCTTCTGCCGGTGTTCTCGAGACCCGCAAGGAAATCGCAAAATTCATGGAGCGGAAATACGGCTTGCACTACAACCCGGAGACCGACATCGTCCTGACGGTCGGCGCAACGGAAGCGATCACCGCCTCGATGTTCGCGCTGATGAACCCGGGCGATAAGGTGATCATCCAATCGCCGGCTTTTCCGCAGTATGAATACGTTACGCATTTGGCGGGCGGGCACAGCGTCAAGATCGACACTTCGGAGACCGGCTTCCTGATCACACCGGAAGACTTGACGGCGGCGTTGGATGCGAATCCGGAAACGAAGATGATCGTGCTGACCTATCCCAACAATCCGACCGGCGCGACTTACACAAAAGAAGAAGTCGAAGCATTGGCCGCGGTCATCAGGAAATATGATGTTTTCGTGCTAAGCGATGAGATCTACAGCGAACTGACCTACGACGGTGGTCATACATCCATTGCCGAGTTTATCCCTGAGCAGTCCATCGTGATCAATGGCACTTCGAAAAGCTATGCGATGACCGGCTGGCGCGTCGGCTTTGTCGCTGCCCAAGCAGACTTGATCCGCGAAATTTTGAAATATCACCAAAGTCTGGTCACATGCGGTTCCACGCCTGCACAAATGGCGGCTGGCGTTGCCTTCCGCGACGGCGATGAAGTGACAGCCACGATGAAAGCGGCCTACCGCAAACGCCGGGACATCCTGTTGGAAGGTCTGACGGCTGCCGGTCTGAAGATGAACAATCCGGATGGTGCCTTCTACCTGTTCCCGCGCATTCCCGAGCAATACGGCGACGATGATTGGAACTTCTGCATCGACCTCGCGCGTAAAGCCGGCGTCGGTGTCATCCCTGGATCGGCTTTCGGCGAATCAGGAGTCGGCTATTTCCGCATGAGCTACGCCGCCAGCGATGAGAATGTCATCGAAGGCTGCCGAAGGATCGTTGCCTTCCTGGAAGAATTGAACAAGAAATAAGGGAATAAATGTTGAACCGCACCGCACAATCGGGCGATTGTGCGGTTTTTTTCTGTTGACTTTTCAGCCGGGGATACGGCTAACATTTTTGCTTTTTCGTATTTTTGCTTTTTGCTCCGGCGAGAGCCGGTCTCGCCGGAGGTCCGGCTAACATATCAGTTGTTTCCTCCGGTTAGGGTGGCTTCCCCGGATGTAGTGGCGGTATTTTAATTTATTCTCCGGCTAAAGTCTCCTTCGCCGGAAGAGCAGTCACACCGCCCTCCTCCGCACCAAAAAGAAGTGCGCGCCGGATTAACAGCCGGCGCACACTTCTTTACTTCATTCAATTACTCGGCAGCCATCGCTTCGGCTTCCATCTCGCGGATCGATTCCGCGACCTTCACCATCATCGAGCATTCCACGCGTTTGCGGAACAGGTCGCAACTGAATTCATAATTGCCTTTCAGTGAACCTGTTGCATGCAGGGAGTTTGCAGGGCAACCGCCGCTGCAATACAATTTTGCCCAGCAATCTTGGCACTCCGGTTTGGAATAGCAGTTGACTTCCTTGAATTGGCTTTGCAGTTCCGGTTTGGTCACGCCATCCCAGATGTTGCCCAGGCTGAATTCTTCATCGCCGACGAACTGGTGGCAAGGGAACAATTCGCCCCAAGGTGTGACAGCCATATATTCCGTTCCTGATCCGCAGCCGGAGATACGTTTCTGGATGCACGGGCCTTCGGAAAGGTCCAGCATATAGTGGTAAAAAGTGAAATCATTGCCCTCTTCGCCGCGCTTCAGCATTTCCTCCGCCAGGATTTCATACTGTCTGTACAGTGCCGGAAGATGTTTCTCCGTCAAAGCGTAAGGTTCTGAAGGATCGCAGATGACCGGTTCCATCGACAGTTTGTCGAATCCAAGATTAGCGACGTGGAAAATATCGTTTGTGAAATCGACATTATTGCCGGTGTAAGTGCCGCGGACGTAGTATTCCTTGTCGCCGCGCCCTTCCACGAATTTCTGGAATTTCGGCAAGATGTAGTCGTAGCTGCCTTTTCCGTTAACAGTACGGCGCAGACGGTCATGGATTTCCTTGCGCCCGTCCAAGCTCAATACGACGTTGTACATTTCTTTATTCAGGAATTCATTGATTTCGTCGTTCAACAGCATGCCGTTCGTTGTGAAAGTGAAACGGAAAGTCTTCCCGGACTCCTCTTCCTTACTGCGCGCATATTCGACGATCTGCTTCACAACGCGCCAAGCCATCAACGGCTCACCGCCGAAGAAGTCGACGTCCAAGTTACGGTGGAATCCGGAATTCTCAAGCAGGAAATCGATTGCTTGCTTGCCGACTTCGAATTTCATGATCGCCCGGTCGCCGTTGTACTTGCCTTGGCTCGCGAAACAGTAATCGCAGGTCAGGTTACACGTGTGCGCCACGTTCAGGCACAGAGCCTTCACGAAGGTTTGGCGGTTCTTCAAGTCGACGGAAAGGTTTTGGTACATGTCTTCCGTGAACAATTCTCCGTTGGCCTTTAATTCTTCAACATCCGACAGCGTATCACGGATTTCTTGTTCGTTGATTTCAGGGTCGTTCGCATATTGTTCTAACATCATCGTGACGATTTCTTCGATTGGCGTTGCTTCATAGAGTGCGATGATGTCGAAGGCAAGATCATCCACGACATGCACAGCACCGCTGTAGGTATCCATTACGATATTATATCCATTCAGTTTATATTGATGAATCATTTCGGTTTCAAACTCCTTTTTGTCCATAAAATTGCCGCCTAACTGAAATCAGTCAGGCGGACTCTTTTTTACTTCGCTGCTTGTCTAGGATTCACACAGCTCTGGTTAGCGATTCCGCAAGAAGTTTTGCATGCGGATTGGCAAGATGTTTGGCATGCGCCGCAGCCGCCGTGTTTGGCAGTATCCTTCAGGTTGCGGGTGCTTAATGTTACGATTCGTTTCATAACGACATCTCCTCTGAAATAGGTTAAGGAAGCATATTGCTTGACAGAAAAACGCTCCCTTTGTGATTAATTTTACCAACAAATTGTTAGCCCGTCAATCTACCGTCCTATCAGCATAGTGACCGTTTTTATCGCTATCGTGATTCATCCAATAACTATCAAAATGCAAGTTAGTGAGCAAGGCTTTCGTGATGCATAATTTGGATATTTTCCGGAAGCCCATCGGCATCGCTGTAGACCTTTGTTCCCTTTTCCAAAAGCGTATGGACTTGGCGGATAAACCCATTGCTGATCCGTTCCCCAGGCACCAGCAAAGGAATTCCGGGCGGATAAGCCCAGACGTATTCGGCTGCCATTTGCCCTATCGCGTTTTCAATCGGGCAATCTACTTTTTCCGATTCCAAGGCCTGCCAGATTTCGCATTGCTTATCGGGTAAGGAGAATAGCAACGTTCCGTTGTACAGAGTGTGCTCGCCAGACTTAGAGTCGAGCGTGCCGTCGATGGCCAATAGCGCATCGGCCAAAGCATCCATAGCGACGTCAGTATCGCAGACGCTGGTCATCGCCAACGCATGATCGCCGTAAGCCATCTCCATTTCAATATGGTATTCGCTCCGCAACATTTCGGAAAGTTTCTGTCCGGTCAATCCGGTTCCTTGCGTCGAAATCAAAATTTTGCCTTTGTCGAAGGCGAAAAAGGTTGGGTGCAGCGCCGACCTATCGTTCCCGTGGCAAAGCACCTTGAGATGCTGTAGCTGTTCCATTTTTTCCGAGAAGCCGGCTAACCTTTGATTGTAGTTTTCGAATAGCTGCTCTCCCTCGTCCCGCAGCAAGCGGAAACAGCGGTCGATCGAAGCCATCAATACATAGGACGGTGAACTGCTTTCGAAGATGGCGAGTTGCCGTGCCACTTCTTCCGGTCTGATCAGGTCGCCAGTAAGATGGGCCAAAGACGTCATGGTCAACGATGGCAACGTCTTATGCAGACTCTGAATTACGATGTCAGCGCCCAGTGCGGTCGCGCTGGACGGAAAATGTTCCGAGTGATTGAAATGCGAGCCGTGCGCCTCATCGACCAACAATGGGATGCCGTATGCATGGCAGATTTCCGCAATCGCCGCGATATCACTGACAACGCCTTCGTACGTCGGCGAAGTCAATACGACCAACTGCGTATCCGGATGCGTTTTTAGCGTATCTGCGATGCTCGCAGTCGCAATACCACCATAGATTCCAAACGCTTCGTCCATCTCAGGCATCAGATAGACGGCTTCCAATCCAAAAAGCTCGATCGCATGGTAGACTGACTTGTGGCAATTCCGGGCGATGGCAATCTTGCCACTGCGTTTCATCGCGGCGCGGATTCCCGCCAAGATTCCGCAGGTACTGCCGTTCACGAGGTAGAATGAGCGCTCGGTGCCGTAGAAGTCTGCGATTTCTTCCATATATTCATTGAGGATGCCGCTCGCGCCGTGCAGATTGTCGAATCCGTCTATTTCCGTGATGTCGATGTTGTAAGGAAGATCTGTGCCGAGCAGCGCGGTGTTCCGCTTATGCCCCGGCATGTGCATCGGAATGCTGTTGGATGCCGCAAGTGCTTTCAGTCTGTCCAACAAAGAAGGTTTGTTTTTATGTTTGTCCATTAGTTTTTCCTTTTCTGGGTGATAGTTGTCTGCCTTCATTATAGCAGAGGAAAAAAGAAGGGAGACAAACAAAATACCCATCCTCACGCTTTTTCGTGAGGATGGGTATTTCCAGCGTTTACTATTTCGGTTGTTCCGTGCTTTCGATCAATTGGACAAAAGCATCCACAATCGATTGGAAATATCCTTTCGTCTTTTCTTCCTTAACGGAACCGTCTTCGTTCAACAATTTGTGGACATTTCCGATATAAGCTTCCGGCTGCTGCAAAGGCACCATATTCAGGAAAACAAGTACTTGCCTTAAGTGATGATTTGCACCGAATGCCCCTAGCGCACCCGGGGATTGGCTGATGACCGCGACCGGCTTACCGTCCCAAAGGTTGGCACCATAAGGCCGCGAACCGACATCCAAGGCATTCTTCAAAGCCGCCGGATAGGAACGATTGTATTCAGGGGTCACAAGCACAAAGGCATCATAGCCTTTGATTTCTTCACGGAACGGGGTGTATGCTTCAGGAAGCATGCCCGCCACATCGTCGAAATCCTGATTATACAAAGGTAAATGGCCAATTTCCACCAACTCAGTTTCATACCCGTCCGGGAACAGTTCCGCAAACGCCAAGGCCACTTTTTTGCTGTAGGCCTCTTCGCGCAGACTGCCAACCAAGAATCCGATCTTCTTCACCATAAAAATCATCGCCTCTCTTATTTTTGAATTGCCTCACACTCTTATTATAGTGAAACAAAATTACCTTCTCCAATGATTTGATTTACCAAAGAAGCCTCTTCTAAGACAATTTCACGCGGAACAATCCGCCAGCCAACGCCTCTTGCGTCTCGCCATCCTTTGCGGTCGTTATATAAAGATACTCCAAATTTTCCCCACCCAGACAACAGGAGGTCACATTCTTCACCGGCATCCGGATTTCCTCAAGCTTCCCGCCGCTCTCCGGGTCCCACCTGCAGACTTTTTCGCCGCCGTATTGCGCCACCCAGATCATACCTTCCATGTCCACACACATGCCGTCCGGATTGCTGCCATCAGTAATTTCAATCACATATTTTTCAAATATCGCTTCACCTGTTTCAGGATCATAAGCATAGCTGCCCACTTTTTTGGTCGGCGTGTCAATGAAATACAGCGTCTTTCCATCCGGTGACCAGCCCATCCCGTTGGCTAAAGTGAGGCCATCCAAAACTGTTCGGACCGTACCGTCCTTTTCGATGGCGTATAAAGCGGCTTCCCCTTCATAGGTATCGTCATAGCCCATCGTCCCGACAAGCAGACGGCCTTTCGGGTCCAGCTTCCCGTCGTTGTAGCGCATCCGTTCATCGTCGTGTGCCTTTGCCACCAGTTGCTTTTCTTTCGTCCGCGGATCGATCCGGAAAATACCGCTTTTTTCAGCTTCCAGAATCATGCCCTTCTGATCGAGAACGGCGCATCCGACTGGCCCCTCGGTTAAGTAGGTCTCCACCTCCCCAGTTTCAGGATCGATGGCGTAGATCATGTTGTCTTCGATGGAAACGCAATAAATCAGGTTGTTCTGCGCATCCCAGTGCGGTCCTTCCAACAATGTCGATCCAGCATAGAAAACCAGTTCCGGTTTTCTCACCTTATCCTTTTCGGATTTCTTTTCCATATTTCTTCACCTCATATTCCTGTGTCATTCTTACACACAGTATATACCAATAAAAAATGCTTTCCAATTGATATGATTTTATGGATAGTTTTTGACATCCGGTGCTTGCGATTTTTTGTTCTGCTCCGAAAAATGCTATACTTTATGTGACTGTCCAAATGGAAAGATACTTTTGTACACATCTCGTTTAAAGGAGAATGGCCATGGAAGAACGCAATACGCTTTTGATCAATCAGAGCACCATCAAGGAATTATTGGATATTGCAGATTTCAACAATCTCGTGCATCAGACTTTCCAAGGACTCGGCGACGGTACGGTCATCAACCCGACAAAATTGACGCTGGATCTGGGCGAAACTGGCGGTTATCCGCCTTACGAAGGATTCATGAACGCAATGCCGGCCTACATCGGCTCGCAGGATATCGCCGGCTTGAAATGGGTCGGGGGATTTTTGGGCGAACGCAAAGCTGCCGGACTGCCTTATATCACAGGGATGATTTTGCTGATCAATCCGCATCTCGGTACTTTCACCGCTGCACTTGAAGGCGCTTATATCACCAATATGCGCACCGGAGCCCAGACCGCAAACGCATTGCGGTATTTGCTTAAGAAACCGACCGTCACGATCGGCCTTTACGGAGCAGGGATGCAAGCGAGCACCAACATCCGGGCAATCGCGGATCTGTTCGACATCACCGAATTGACCGTCTGGAACCACAGACGCAGCACCGCGGAAGCATTTGCCGAAAATATGCAGGAACACGTCAAAGGCGCCATCCGGGTCGTCGATGATCCCCAAGAAGCCAGTCAGGCTGAGGTCCTCATCACCGTCACGTCAGCGCAGACTCCCCTCATCAAAGCAGAGTGGATCAAACAAGGCACCATCATTTTTCCGTTGGGATCTTTCCAGGAAATCGAGGATGAACTCATCCTGAAGGCGGACAAGATCATCGTTGACCATGTGGACCAAGCTCTCCATCGCGGTGCTTTAAAAAAACTGACAGGTGAAGGAAAATTATCCGAAAATAATATTTTTGCGACGTTGGGCGAATTAGCGGTCGGAAAGAAAGATGCAGGCGATCTTTCACAGGGCATCACCCTCTGCATCCCGATCGGCACCGGAGCGATGGATGTTGCGATCGCCGGAGAAGTTTACCGAAGAGCACTCGAAAAAGGAATGGGTTACGCCTTTGATTTTGAAGCATAAAAACAGGAACGAGTAGGAGGGATTTTTATGAATACCAACAACATCGAAAAACAAAACAGCCACTTGAACTTGCAGGATCAAGCGGTGCAGGATATTTTCTTGCTCTATCAGGATTATCCGGAAGTGCCTTACATCTCCGAAAAACGCGACAAGGAAGGTTGGCTCAGTGCCGTCCGGATCGGGTCAGAACAGCTTGTCCCAAAACGCAATATGATCCGTTTTGAAGAAGATATCCTACCTGGACACTTGATCTTGTTGTGGCGCATTCAGTTTGGCACCTTCACGAACGAGAACGTCTATCCGAAATATTTCGAATACAATTACGGTATCAATGGCCGTCAAGCACTGGATGAAGTGATCGAAAAAGGCTATGCGGTGGAACAGTCAGCGACCGATTCGCTGGACCACCTGAACGCAGCCGGCCTGAAAGCCATTCTGAAACACTACGCAGTAACCGGATATTCTAAGATGAAGAAGCCGGAATTGATGAAGCTCGCTAAACAGGAATTGAGCGAAGATCAGCTCGCCTCCCAATTCCCACTGAGGGGCTACCGCATCACTCCGGCGGGCGAAGCGATCCTGGCAAAATATCCGGAAGTCGTCGACCGCCATCCCAAGAAGAAATACTGAAAAAAATAGCAAAAGCCTCAGGAATCCGAAGCAGCATCGGATTCCTGAGGCTTATTTATCTATATTTCGATCCGCTTCTCCAGTGAAGAAGTGTTTCCTCGGAGGAAGATTGATCCATTTGATGCCAAAAAAAGAACCTAATCCGAAGACTAGGTTCCTATAAGTTTAATTTTGAATTAAGCTTTGTTTACGTTTGTTGCTTGAGGTCCACGGTTACCTTCTTCTACGCTGAAAGTTACTGCTTGGCCTTCTTCTAAAGATTTGAAACCTTCAGATTGGATAGCTGAGAAATGTACGAATACATCGTCTCCGCTTTCGCGTTCGATGAAGCCAAAACCTTTGTCTGCGTTAAACCATTTTACTGTACCTTGTTCCATAATTGAAAATCCTCCTCGTGCTGTTGCACTTTATCATACATTGTTGCTAACGCTACGGATCGGAATTTTCGTAATGCAATTCTTTTCTCTAACCCAACAAAATGTTAAATTCATTGTATCATGCTTTATTCAATAATGCAAATCGAAATGGCAAACAATCTGAAAAACGACAACTTTATTGATAAAAGCCACAACTGACAGGCTGTTTCTCTATTTTTTTCGTGAATCCACTTCCAGTCAAATCTCTTTTGCTTCTTCAGCTCTCTTTTCTGATTTTATTTCCTCCAAGATATAGCTACCGGCAAAGCCCAGCAAGAATAAAATAGCTACGATGACGGCGCTCATACCGGCAAAAATCCCGAATGCATCGGATAAAGCCCCTGTGACCATCGGCATGATGATGGAACCCAAACCACCGATGACCAACAAAGTGCCCAAAGCCATGGGATAGGTCTGCAAGGTTTTCCCGACAGCGGCGATGATCGTCGGATAAATGCCGGCCATCGAGAAACCTACACCAAAAATCGCAAATGTTATCAAACGGACATTTGTTGTGGACAGCAGCAACAAATAGAAAACTGTCGTCCCGGAACAAGTCAACAGCAAAAGGGTTCCCTTCTTAAAGAAGTCACCGTAGAAGGCTGTAAGCAATCTGCCGGCCAGCATCGCCACCCAAAGGAGCGAAGCCAGGACTTGCGCGTATTCCGTCGTCATCAAATTGGAGTCCACGAAATATTTGACCATCCAACCGTTTATGCACGCCTCTGCACATAGATAAAAGAAGAGAATCCCTGCCCCGACCCAAAAGCTTTTCAATTTCAAAAAAGTATAGGATGTCGCATTCTTATTTTTCACCGCACTATCGCTGAGTTTCATCCTCGAAAAAAGGACCATGGACACGAGGGCCAAGGCAATGATAATGCCCGCAGCAACCTTCCAGCCCGAAAGTCCGAACAATCGCGTTGAAAAAATGACCAAAAAAGGTGCGCTCAATGCCCCTACTGCGAAGATACTGTGCAAAAAACTCAGGGCAGCAGGACTGCTGTCCGACACCTCGTTCACTACACTATTGTTGAAATTGGAGATACTTCCCCGGCTGATGCCGGTAAACAGGAAGCCCAATATCAACAGGACTGGATTTCCGGTCATTATCATGATGGCAAAGCCCACCACGACGAAACTGCACAGAAAGATGATTGCTTTTTTTCTGCCTAGATAGACAGGGAGAATCCCCGCCAGAAATCCGGCAGTGAGATTCCCAAGTGAATGGGCGGACAGTAACGTACCACTTACGGTATTGCTTAGGCCATACTCATCACTTATCAACGGTAGCATTGAGCCCAAAATCATTCCGTATAAGCCATTCACCGCAAATACAAAGAAGCAACAAAGCAAGATGTACCTCTCTTGTTTGTCCAATCTGGAATAGAATGTTTCTTTTGCCAATCCTCAAACACACTCCTCAATCATTTTTTTGCACGTAACAATAATTCCTATATGCGCTTACTGCAATCATATCATAAATCTTCATAACCGGATAAGGCTCTGTACCCATCGAACAAATGCAAAAAAAAGAACCTGATCCGAAGATCAGATTCCTAAAAGTTTAATTTGAATTAAGCTTTAACAACGTTAGTTGCTTGAGGTCCACGGTTACCTTCTTCTACGCTGAAAGTTACTGCTTGGCCTTCTTCTAAAGATTTGAAACCTTCAGATTGGATAGCTGAGAAATGTACGAATACATCGTCTCCGTTTTCGCGTTCGATAAAACCAAAACCTTTTTCTGCGTTAAACCATTTTACTGTACCTTGTTCCATAATTGAAAATCCTCCTCGTGCGTCTTGCACTTTATGATACATTGTTGCTAACGTTACGAATCGGAATGTTTTGAAACAATTCTTTTCTGCGCTTCACAAAATGTTAAAGTCATTGTACCATGTATTTTTGGATTGTGCAAGCCCTATCTGGTATTCGTATGATAACTAATTGCAGAAAAAGAGAAGCAATCACTGCTGGATTGCTTCTCTCATAGATTATTTATTTTCTTTATCGAGAATTTCGGATATTTTTCTGTCGACATAATTTAAGCCCATGCTCATGAAATATTCAGCCAGCTCTTCATCGCTGATATTTTTCACTTCGTAGCCGCCCTGTTTTCTTTTTGCGGCATAGCCTTTTCTCATTTTTTCCAGCATATCTTCGGGTAGCTCCACTTGAAATTTCTTCATTGTCATCGCAACCGCCTCCTATGTCATTGTCAGCCTGAACGATCGGATAAGATACTGGTTATATTCCGTATTGATCAGGTAACGCTTTCATTATACCCTTCTTTTCAAAATATATACAGAATTTTGTGCATAAAACAGGATTATATATATTTACAGATAGGCGGATTACTCCTATATCGGCAACATGCTGCTGAAGCACACCACCAGTCCGATAGAAAGCATCAGCGAACAGATCGGCTACAGGAATGTCACTTTCTTTTATCAAAAATTCAAACAAGCCTACGCTATGACGCCGCACGAATACAGGATGAACGTGAATTGAGCGAGCATTTTTGCACTAAACAAAAAATGACCGCTTTCCGGTTAAGGAAACGATCATTTTTATTGTTGGTTTATTTTCTTTTTTTGAACAGATCCCAAATCGAGAACGTGGCTTTTTTATATATTCGGTTGTAGGCCGTCCTTTTGGCGTCGCGGATCAGGCCCATTCCTTGTTTGCCATAGAACGGATTGGTTTTCCGTTTGAACGCACGCTTCATCTTCCCGGTTGTCCTAGCCTTCAATGAGCGTTTCAGGCTCGGTTTGCGCATACCGAATTTCATTACGACCCTTCCTTTCTTAGAGGCAGGAATATTTCTGGATGTTCGAATGTTAGTCACGGCGCTTCAACTGGTGCAAGTTCCTGTTCGATCACCCACTTGTGATTTTTGATCGTTTCCCCAGTGACCGTATCTGTATAATCCACCATATAGACTGTGGTCATTTCAGCGGCATCAATAGTCGCAGTGGCGCCGTTCATGCCTTCCATGTGCTCAGCTCCCAGCATCACTTCGCTGCCGACGCCGAATGGATCCGTTCCGGCGTCCATGATTTCTTCCTGGATCACCCATTGATGGTTCTCCACTCTCGGGTCTCCATTGGTTGGATCATAGGAAACTTCATAGGCAACCGTGTCGAAGGCTCCAACGATTGTCGCTTCCGCACCTTTCATGCCTTCCATATGCCCCGCCTGCATGAGGACGGAATCGCCAACTTTATAACTAGGATTCTGCGCTTCCATCAACCCTTCCGGAATTACACCGGAATCGTCATGGACCATATCTCCCATGCCTTCCGAACTACTGGCGGAAGACTCCTCAGACATGCTTTCCATCGAAACGCTTTCAGATCCAACAGAAGCTTCCTCCGTAGTGGTGTCCGTTGAACAAGCTGCCAATAATACAGTAGCCGATAGACTGAACAAACTCAATACTATTTTTCTTCGTCTCATCTCTATCCATCCTTTCTTAATGGGAGTGCTTGTCGCTTAGTTACAGTGTACTGAAAGTGACTACGCAATTCAAAGGATAGCCCTTTCAGAAAAACTGCCGCGCTAAGCATTAAGCTTAAGAACACCTTCGCTCCGGTTCTGAACAACTTTGCAATTCCTTATTTGCTTGCGGCACGCTGCAAAAATATTTTGTGCATAATCCTTGCTTTTTGGTATGGATGACGTATAATATGAAATGCAAGATAACTCTGTGCATTCCCATTAAGGGGACGTTACGGATTCGACAGGTATAGGTCGAGCTTTTGATGCGCTCCGTAGGTTACGTCTACGCTAAAACGTTACAGTTAAATACAACTGACAAAACACAAAACAACACTTTAGCTTTCGCTGCTTAATTGTAGCTAGCTAAGATCCTCCTGGTATCGCCCATGTACTCAGATCAGGGTCTCAATGATGTGGGATACGCTGTGACCTTCCATCTGGAGGAATCAGAAGAGATCAATCAGATTAGCCAACAATAATGCCTGTTAAATGGCTAGTTCAAGGCGAATTCCAAATAGTTTAACTATGAGCGTAGATTTGGAAGTGCCGATATGCTTGGACACGGGTTCGACTCCCGTCGTCTCCATACTAGTATGAGGCAAACACCCCGCAGACATGCCGACATGAAGCGATTCATTCGACAGTCTACGGGGTGTTTTTTTGTCGTTGTGCGGATTTTTTGGTTTGCCTGACCGATTGGGTAGACTGTCGGGTGTTCGGATCACCGCGCTACGCTGACAACCGACAGTTCGTCTCTGTCTCGGGTGTTCGGATCACCGTCCTGGTCTAACGACCGACACAAACAAAACAAAGAAAAGAGAAGCGGCCGCCTCCAATGAGGTACCCGCTTCTCTTTTCTGCTTTATAGCTTATTTACTCATGTCTTCCAATTGGAAATGGATGGTTTCCATCGCTTGCAGCAAAGCTTCTGCTGTATCCAATGAAGTCAAACATGGGATGTTGTTTTCGACTGCTTCACGGCGGATCAGGAATCCGTCGGTCTCGCTTGTCTTACCTTCCGTCATCGTATTGACAACCAGGTTGATGCGGCCGTCGCGGATAGCGTCAAGAATGTCGTTGCTGTTCTCATTGATTTTTTCAATGACGTCGACTTTGATTCCTTCTGCTTCCAACGCTTTACCAGTACCTGTTGTAGCAACGATATGGTAGCCCAACGAAATCAAGCGTTTCGCCAACGGGATGATTTCTTCTTTGTCTTTATCCGATACCGTCATCAACGCCGTACCGTAGTCAGGCACGTGCACGCCGGATGCGATGAAGCCTTTATACAAAGCTTTAGGCAAGTTGACATCTTTACCGATGATTTCTCCGGTAGACTTCATTTCAGGTCCCAGAACCGTGTCGACTTTCTTCAGTTTGCTGAAACTGAAGACTGGCATCTTCACGTATACGCCGGATTTCGACGGAACTAGACCTGTCTTGTAACCCATATCCTTCAGTTTCAGTCCTAGAATACCCTTCGTAGCCAACTTCGCCATCGGAATGCCGGTCACTTTGCTAAGGAATGGGATTGTCCGGCTCGCGCGCGGATTCACTTCGATGATGTAGACGACACCGTTGCTGATGACGAACTGGATGTTCACCAAACCGATGGTGTTCAGCCCTTGCGCCACGCGGATTGTGTAATCTTCAATCGTTTGGATCAGTTCAGCCGACAGATTCTGCGGCGGGTAAACAGCGATCGAGTCGCCCGAGTGGACGCCGGCGCGTTCGATGTGTTCCATGATGCCCGGGATCAGGACGGTTTCGCCGTCGCAGATCGCATCGACTTCCAGCTCTTGTCCGATCAGGTAATGATCGACCAGGACCGGCCGTTCGGGACTGGCCACGACCGCTTCGCGCATGTATTTCTCCAAATCGGCTTGGTTGTAGACGATCTGCATCGCCCTGCCGCCCAATACGTAAGACGGACGCACTAAGACCGGATAGCCGATTTCGTCGGCAACTGCGACCGCTTCTTCAACGGTCACAGCTGTTTTGCCGGGTGCTTGCGGGATATCCAAATCGCGCAACAACTGTTCGAACAGCTTGCGGTCTTCAGCGCGGTCCAGATCTTCCAGGCTCGTGCCCAGGATCTTCACGCCGTGTTTGACCAATTTGTCGGCCAGGTTGATGGCCGTTTGGCCACCGAACTGCACCACGACGCCCAACGGTTGTTCCAGGTCGATGATCGCCATCACGTCTTCTTCGGTCAAGGGTTCGAAATACAGCTTGTCGGAGATCGAGAAATCCGTCGAAACGGTTTCCGGGTTGTTGTTGACGACGATCGCTTCGTAGCCGGCTTCCTGGATCGCCCAGACCGCATGCACGGTCGCGTAGTCGAACTCGACCCCTTGGCCGATACGGATCGGACCGGAGCCCAAGACGATGACTTTTTCGCGGTCGCTCGGGAATGATTCCTGTTCCATTTCATACGTGCTGTAGAAGTACGGTGTGAAGGATTCGAATTCGCCCGCACACGTATCCACCATCTTGAAGACAGGGACGATGCCGTTGGCTTTACGCAACGCGTAGATGTCTTCCGAAGCCATGCCCCACAGTTCCGCGATGATTTCATCGCTGAAGCCGTATTTCTTCGCTTCGCGCAACGTCTCCAGATCCTTCACATTGGCTGCCACTTCTTTTTCAAGATCGATGATGTGCTTGAATTTGTACAGGAAGAAGTAGTCGATTTCGCTCCATTCGTGGATCGTTTCCGGTGTCACGCCGCGGCGCAACGCTTCTCCCAGATAGAACAGACGCTCGTCGCAAGCAACGCGAATATTCTGTTCGATTTCTGCCATCGTCACGGTCTGGCCTTGGTCTTTCGGCAAGGCCAAATGGTTGACGCCATACTCCAAAGAGCGGACGGCTTTCAGCATCGATTCCTCGAACGTATGGCCCATGGCCATAACTTCGCCTGTCGCTTTCATCTGCGTGCCGAGAGTGCGGTCGCCCTTTTCGAATTTATCGAACGGGAAACGCGGAATTTTCGAGACGATGTAATCCAAAGCCGGCTCGAAAGCCGCATAGGAAGTGCCGGTGACCGGGTTCTTCATTTCATCCAGAGTCAAGCCGACAGCGATCTTCGCCGCCATCTTCGCAATCGGATAACCGGTCGCTTTACTCGCCAAAGCCGAAGAACGGCTGACGCGCGGGTTCACTTCGATGATGTAGTAGTCGAACGAGTAAGGATCCAACGCCAACTGGACATTACAGCCGCCTTCGATTTTCAGGGCACGGATGATCTGTAGGGAGACGTCGCGCAGCATTTGATACTCTTTATCGGATAAGGTTTGGGAAGGCGCCACGACGATGGAATCGCCTGTATGAACGCCGACCGGGTCGATGTTTTCCATGTTGCAGACGACGATGGCGTTGTCGTTGCTGTCGCGCATTACTTCGTACTCGATTTCCTTGAAGCCGGCGATCGATTTTTCCAACAGACATTGTGTCACCGGTGAGTAGCGCAAGCCATTGGCGACGATTTCGCGCAGATCGGCTTCATTATGACAGATGCCGCCGCCGGTACCGCCCATTGTGAAGGCCGGACGGACGATCAGAGGATATCCGATTTCGGCTGCGAAGCGAAGCGCTTCGTCCACCGTATGGATGATGTCGCTTTCCGGAACCGGCTGATGCAATTCCGCCATCAATTGACGGAACAGATCACGGTCTTCGGCTTGTTGGATGGAACTCAATTTGGTTCCCAACAACTCGACATTGAACTCTTCCAACACGCCTGCTTTATCCAATTCCACAGCCATATTCAGACCGGTCTGTCCGCCCAAAGTCGGCAGCAAAGCATCCGGACGCTCTTTTCGGATGATATTCGTGATGAATTCCACAGAGAGTGGCTCCATGTAGACTTTATCGGCGATTTCAACATCCGTCATGATCGTAGCAGGGTTGGAGTTGACTAAAATGACTTTGTATCCTTCTTCTTTTAAAGCCAAGCATGCTTGCGTTCCGGCATAGTCAAATTCAGCGGCTTGGCCGATGATGATTGGGCCTGAGCCGATCACTAAAATGGATTGAATGTCGGTACGTTTAGGCATGTTGTTTTCCTCCTTGGACTGCTTTCATCATATCTACAAAATGATCGAACAAGTAATTGGCATCGTGCGGTCCCGGCGCTGCTTCCGGATGGTATTGAACCGAGAAGACCGGTTTGGTTTTGTGTTTGACGCCTTCGTTCGTGCCGTCGTTCAGAGCACGGTGAGTTGCGACCAAGTCTGTTTCGCTCAGGCTGTCTTCATTCACAGCATAGCCATGATTTTGGCTCGTCAAGCTGATTTTGCCGGTTGCAAGATCCTTCACCGGATGATTTGCGCCGCGGTGGCCGAATTTCAATTTGTAGGTTGTCGCGCCGCTCGCCAGTGAGATTAACTGGTGGCCTAAGCAAATACCGAACATCGGCAGATTATCCTGGGCAATCAATTGCTTGATTGTTTCGATTGCTTCCGGAACGGATGTCGGATCTCCAGGTCCATTGCTTAACATGATGCCATCCGGTTTGTAGGCCAAAATTTCTTCTGCGCTTGTGTTCCAGGGAGCCAAAATGACTTCGCAGCCTCTTTTCAATAATTCTGCAAGGATGTTGTCCTTGAAGCCGAAATCAAGCAAGACAACGCGTGGACCTTCACCCGCATATTTTTTGATTTCTTTTGTCGAATTCATTTGGATTTCGTCAACCGGTAATTCATAGGCTTTCAACGATGCGACAATTTCATCCAAATTGTCCGCATTTTTTACCATTGTGCCGCGCATAACGCCGGCATTGCGGATTTTTTTGGTGATGCTGCGTGTATCCACGCCGTAGATTCCTGGTACATCAAATTCCTTCAAAGCTACATCCAATGTTTTGGTGCAGCGGAAGTTGCTTGGATGTTCCGCCAATTCATGCACGACCATCCCTTTCAAGCCCGGATGCACGCCTTCAAAGTCATCTTCGTTGATGCCGTAGTTGCCGATCAACGGATATGTGAACGTGATGATCTGGCCTGTGTAGGAAGGATCGGACAAAGTTTCTTGGTAACCTGTCATCCCTGTGTTGAATACGATCTCTCCGATTGCATCCTTTTCTGATCCGAAAGCATATCCTGGATAGCAGCTGCCATCTTCTAAAACTAAAAATCTACGTTGTTTCATGTTCTTCCTCCTGATTTCTGATTGACAAGGTTCATACCTCACGCTTGCATGAAAAATAGGAAAATGTAAAAAAAACACACCTATTATTGGGCGTGTTTCAACGGTTGTTTACATTAATCGTTTCACATGCCTTGTTAGCCTCTCTGTGCTAATTTAAAGACGTTCTGGCCACGCTGTATCCCGTACAGTATTGTGGATTACGTTAATTTTAGACTATCTGGATAAGATTTTCAATTGATTTTTCCCAAAAAGGAAAAAAAGATGTGATTTTTAATTGTTTTTGAATTTTAAACATAGAAATACCCTTGGAACCAAAGGCTTTTGTTCCAAGGGTACTGACCATAATTTATTTTACGTCCTCTTCGACTTTATCGGCAGGCGTCACTTTGTGGACTTCCGGTTCTTGCTCGTCGCCAGGCGTGAAGTCATCGACAAAATGATCGGTGCCGTTATATAGATCCAAGTGATAAAAGCCATCCTCATAGCGGACGACCGAAATGCTGGCATTATCCAGATGGCGGTCGATCGAGAAATCAGGAATGACAGCGTGGATCATGTTGCGGATCGTCATCCCGTGGGAAACAATCAGTATGTTTCTTTCGGAATCACGGTGCTCGCTGATCAGTTTGATCAAGCCGCGCTCGACGCGTAGCCAGAAAGTCATATAATCTTCCGCTTCATGATACGGATCCATTTCTTTCAATCCGTTCAGCTCTTCGATGACGGAGCGGTGGGCTTCATAATTCGGTTGACCATCTGCGCTTCCCAGGAATTTATTCAGGTTCCCCCAGGTTTCGCTCGCATCCAGCCCTTCAAAAGAGCCAAAGAATATCTCCCTGAACTCAGGCATAGCCACTACTTTCAAATGATCGGCATGCTGATTTTCTTTCAAAATGATCTGTGCTGTTTCAAATGTCCGTCTCAAGTCGCTGCAGTAGACCGCATCGAACTTGACATCGCCCAAGCCTGCTCCGCTTCTCATGACATCGCGTCTGCCTCTGGGCGTCAGTGGGGTATCGGACCAGCCTTGCATCCGATTGTATTTATTAAGATACGTTTCTCCGTGTCGCATAAAATAAAACGTTACTCCCTTTTTCAAGGTTAACCCGCCTCTCTTAAGCTATTTTCGCTTTTGGGTACTTGCTTTCCTTCTCTTATCTTAACAATTCCGGCGGCCGATTGCATCTATTTCGTGCAACTATTTGTCGCTGAGCAGATCTTCCACGATTTCACCGGATTTATAGGCGCGCAACAGCTGCTGCAGGTCAGTGACTTGCTGGGTCAGCTTCTTGCCGACATCCGTCTGCCTTACCGTCTTGCGTTCCAATTCCTTGTCGACGATGCGTCGGGTTGAAACGATGTCCTTTTCGTTCTCGATGGCATCCTGACGGGAAGTGAACGGCTGATGCGAAACCAGCTGCATCCCAAAAGAGTTGTACAATAATGTATAACCGGCCAACCCTGTCGTGTTCTGGTAGGCTTTCGAAAAGCCACCGTCGATGACGATCAGCTTGCCGTCCGCCTTCAGCGGATTCTCGCCGATTTTTTCTTTGACAGGCGTGTGGCCGTTGATGATATGGCCTTTGTTTGGGTCCAGGCCGAACTCCTTGAGTATTTTGTAGGACAGTTCCACGTTGTCGCGCTGCTCGTAATACAGGTTCTTCTTCTCGATATGCGTTTCTTTGTCCGCAACATAAAGGCGTTCGAAAGTCGTCATCTTATCCTTGCCGAACAAGGACGACGCTTTGCCTTCCCACAGATACCAAATCAGATCGAGACTGCGGACGTTGCGTTTCGTTGATTCGCGGTTCAGATAGCCTCTGCGCAACACTTCTTCGTACTTGTCCAGGAGGGCTTTGCCGCTGTACTTGACGTTCGCGATCGGCAACTCCATGAAGCTGCCGTCCGGATTCAGCGGCACACAGCCGTGGAATAACAGATTGTCGTTATAGCTCAAATACATGCTGCCTTTGCTGAAAAGGAACTGGACGTGTTTCTGC
>ERZ1023652.71-NODE-71-length-23254-cov-7.530419_pt1 | contig 23254 bp, 20 predicted proteins | sample MGYA00520879_ERZ1023652 | MGnify/ENA primary metagenome ERZ1023652 (study PRJEB33180, sample SAMEA4044469) | wastewater metagenome | place: Denmark | collected 2016-04-02 | study: EMG produced TPA metagenomics assembly of the PRJEB13832 data set (Local surveillance...
TCAGGCGGACAGATTTCCTAAATTGTCATGACTCTTGCGATTTCAATCGCTTAGAGGCATGATACACTTGACCGATTAGGTCACAGTGTTTCCTTAATCAGGGCTGAACGAACCCGTTCAGCTTTTCTTATTCTTAATCGACCAGCACTCGGCAGTAATCGGCATCGAGATCCGAAAAATCGGTGACGATGACGGAAGCCAACGACAGATCCTGCGGAGGGAACTCGAGATTGCGGAAACCGATGCATTTGCAGCCAGCCGCATGTGCGGAGGCAACTCCGTTTTTGGAGTCCTCAATGACGACGCAGTTCTCCGGTTTGGCATTCAAGTTTTCTGCAGCATCCAGGAAGATATCGGGCGCGGGCTTGGAATGCGCAACGCTTTCCCCCGAAACAAAATAGCTGAAATATTTTTCGATGTCCAATGCTTTTACAGCCTTATGGATATCCGTCAAAGGAGAAGAGGAGGCGATTGCCAAAGGAACACCGGCTTCATGCAGACGTGCAATGAAGGGAATCACACCCGGTATCGGCTGCAGGCCGTCTTCTTCCATCAGGCGATTGCGGATGACGTTCGCCCGTTCCACCAATTCTCCTACCGGGGCATCCAGATTGAATTCATTTTTCATTGTTTCCCACATGTATTCGTGCGTGGTCCCTTGGTAGCGGAAATGATACTCCAACTCGGTGTCCACTCCGAATTCCTTCAATAGCATACTTTCTGATCGCAAAAAGAATGGTTCCGTATCGATGATGACACCATCCATATCAAATAAAACGGCTTCCAACATATTCGTACCTCCATATTCCTATTATGCGTACTTGTTCGAGTGCGACTTAACAAAAGTTCCGGCATTCCTCAACTAAGACAGGAAACGCTTATCGGCTCCACTATTCATTCAGTTCCTCGAGAGCGGTTGTCTGATCTTCCCAATCCTGCATCAGCTCGTCCTGCCGTGCCTGTAGGGCGAGCAACTGCTGGTTGAACTGTTGGACTTTTTCATGGTCACCGTAGACTTCCGGTTCGGTCAATTGCAGCTCGATCGCAGCGATGGCCTCCTCGACGGTCGCCAATTCATCCTCCAAAGCCTCCACCTGCCGAGCCAGTTTTCTTTCCAATTTCAGTTTTTCCTTGGAAGAAACGTAATCCCCTTTTGCTTTCGAAAGAGGCTCAACGGCAGCGTTTGTTTCCGTGGCGTTTTCGGCCTGCTGCAAAGCTGCCAACGCCGCTTCTTGCTGTTTCTTTTCAATATAGTAATCGTAGTCCCCGAGGTATAATTTACTGCCCTCAGCGGAAAGTTCGACAATGTTTGTCGCAATCCGGTTGATGAAATAGCGGTCGTGGGATACGAAAAGCAGGGTGCCGTCATAATCGATCAAGGCATTTTCAAGCACTTCTTTGCTGTCGATGTCCAAATGGTTTGTGGGTTCATCGAGGACAAGGAAATTCTTTTGGTCCAGTGCCAGCTTGCAGAGCGAAAGCCTTGCCTTCTCGCCGCCGCTCAATGCCGGAATCGTTTTTTCGACATCGGCGCCGGAGAACAGGAAGCTCCCCAGGATACTGCGCACATCTTTTTCGTTCAGCGTGGGGTGAAGATCCCAGATTTCGGCGAGAACGCTCTTGTTTTTGGAAAGGTTGCCTAATTCCTGGTCATAATAACCGAGATCGACATTGGCGCCGAGCTGGACTCTGCCTTTCAAAAGTGGAATCTCGGAAATGATCGACTTCAGCAAAGTGGACTTGCCGATCCCGTTCGGCCCGACGATCGCGATCGCCTGCTGTTTACGGATGTCAAGATTGATCGGATCAGCCAGGATCTTATCGGCATAGCCGACAGCCCCGTTTTCCAGCGTCAAGACGACATTTCCGCTTTCTTTTGCGATATCGAAAGAGAAGCGAGCGGAACGCTCATCGCCTTTCGGTCTGTCCATCCGCTCCATTTTTTCCAGACGTTTGCGGCGGCTTTGCGCCATTTTGGTCGTGGAAGCGCGCGCCAGATTGCGGGCGACATAATCCTCCAATTTGGATATTTCATCCTGTTGCTTCTCGTAAGCCTTCAATTCCTGCTCCAGGCGGGCGGCTTTCTCGGTCAGATAATAGGAGTAGTTGCCTTTGTAGTGCTGGATCTTGTGGCGGCTGATTTCATACACCTCCGTGGCGACTTTGTCCAGGAAGTATCGGTCATGGGAAACGATCAAAAGCGAACCGTTGTAACCGATCAGATAATTTTCCAGCCAAGCCAGCGTATCGATGTCCAGATGGTTGGTGGGCTCATCCAAAATGAGCAGGTCGTTCTTTTCAAGCAGGATTTTGGCCAAGGCAAGCCTGGTTTTCTGGCCGCCTGACAATTGGGAAATCGGACGATCGTAATCTCCTTCGTAGAACTGGAATCCGTGAAGCACCGAACGGATCTCGGATTCATAGCCGTACGCGTTCTTTTCGTGCAAAGTATGCTGGAGATGGTCATAGCGTTCCAGAGCTTTTTGGTAGGCTTCTTCATCCTCGAGCAAGTCCGGATCCCCCAAAGCGACGGCGGCTTGTTCAGCTTCCTTACTTAATTGGATGAGCGGGGCAAAAATGGTCAACATTTCCTGCCAAATCGTGTTGGATGAATCGACCGCGCTATGCTGATCCAGGTAGCCGATCGTTACGTCCTTGCTCTTTGAAACAGAGCCGGCATCCGTTGCTTCGATGCCTGCCAAAATCTTCAGCAAGGTCGATTTGCCGGCTCCGTTTCGGCCGACGAGTGCAATACGCGAATGGTCTTGAACAGTAATTTGAATATTGTCGAATAAGACGCTCGCCCCAAAAAGGCGCGCCAAATTTTGTCCTTGCAGTAAAATCATATGTAGTGTCCTCTTTCTAAGCAAATGCTGGCATTTATCCCTTCCATTTTATCACAGCATGCATTGATTCGATAGGGACAAGCAAAGTTATTGCTATATTCACGTATTTGCACATGTGAAAAAATGTTGGCGACTCCGCTTACATTTGTTACAGTATTTCACATGTTGCTCAAAAAAGGCTTCACAATCAAGTCCGATTTCGAACAAATTAGTAGATTTTTCACAATCAGGTGATATAATAGGCAGTATGAAATGAAAGCTTAAGTATGTGAACATACTTTTTAAAGTTTGTCGGAATCGCACAAACACTATGAGTTACGAAATGAAAGAGGAAAGAAGAGGAGAAAAAATGTCGACGAATGATATTCCAAAAGCTACGGCAAGGAGGTTGCCGATTTACCACCGCTATTTGCGCTTTTTGCATAACGCTGGTAAAAAACGTGTTTCATCCACTGAGCTCAGTGAAGCAGTAAAAGTGGATAGTGCTACTATCCGTAGGGATTTTTCATATTTTGGCGCACTGGGTAAAAGAGGATACGGCTATGATGTCGAGTATTTGTTGGATTTCTTCAGCAAAACCTTGAATCAGGACCGTTTGACGAACGTTGCTTTGATCGGTGTGGGTAATTTGGGTCATGCCTTGTTGAACTACAACTTCCACGTAAGCAACAATGTGCGCATCAGTGCAGCATTTGATGTCAATGAAGGCATTGTTGGTAAAATCCTCAGTGGTGTACCGGTGTACCCCATGACGGATATGGTGGAGCAGTTGCGTATCCAACAGATTGATGTAGCCATTCTGACCGTTCCCCAAGAAGTTGCGCAGGATGCAACGAACCGTTTGACCGAAGCGGGCGTTCGCGGCATCATGAACTTTACCCCGATCCGTCTTTCCGTTCCGGAAAATGTCCGCGTTCAGAATGTGGATTTGACGAATGAATTGCAGACGTTGATTTATTTCTTGGACAATGATATCGGCTGAGCAAAGTCGGCAGTTGATGATAAGAAAACGCAAAAAGAAGGATGAGGCCGCCTCATCCTTCTTTTTTTCATTAGCAAGTAGGTATACATTTTGAACAAAGAAATGCATCACCAAGGGTGATTTAAAGGTCAGCAAATTATTTGGTGTTTCCAAAGTGATGTCTAGCGGTCCAAGCCTGCCTCTCGGAAAGAGAGGCAGGAACCCCTTGTCTCTTCGAGCCAAGGATACTGTTCGACTAACCTGCTGACGCAGGAAGTCTCTCAGCAATTGCGCTCTACGATGCTCATTTGCATGGGACTCTTAGGGATTCATCCCTTAGAGCCCTAGTACAAGGTGACCGTAGGAAACGTTGCGAGGCCAGATTTCCTAAATTTCTTTCGAGGCAGAGCGGGCTTGTACCGCTTTTCTTAGTTTTTGTCGATGCTGTTTTTGATTTTCAAGTAGGCGTTGAACATGCGAACGCCTTTTACGACATCACTTGTTGCGAACAGCACGCTGATGATGGCCATGAATCCCCACCCTGCAGTATTCACTGCGTCGACTGCCAGCGAAATGAAGAGGATTGCGAAAACAAAACGGATGATTACTTGAATTAATAGATTTTTTAAAGTCATGTTATTCCTTTCTTTTTCCTAAATAGCGGACTTCACGTGCCTTACGAAATGAGTTGGGAGAGAATCGGCAAAGCGGATACAGCATTCATCAACGCATGCGCAATCATCGGAGTGGCTATGTTTCTTGTTCTGTAATAAAGGAAAGAAAACCATAGTCCCAGAGAGCCATAAACCAAATAGTGCCCATCATTATGCGCAATCGCAAAAAGCAAAGCACTGATAGTGGCTGCGCCGACGATCCCGATTGCATCAACCAGATGTGTGACAATCGCTTTACGGAATACAAATTCCTCCATCACAGGTGCAAAGATGATAATGTTAAAAATAAAGAATGGATAGCGGTTTGTCAAGTCCAGCAATACTTCCGTATTTTCGGAAATTACGGGCATCTTGAACAAAAGATACTCCACGTTCATCGCGACGATCTGAATCAGGATAGCTCCCAAGAAGCCAAAGATTCCGATCGCGAGCGTTTTTCCGATTGGGGCGGCTGGTTGCTCTGTAAGGCTGTTTTGTGGTGTCCATTTTTTTCTGCTATTCCATGCTACCATAAGGACAGTCCCTAGGAAAGCGAAGAATAGCGAGAGATTCATAGCGGCTGCGATACGATCCGCTTCCGGAATGAAAAAAAGTATAACGACCGGCAGAAGCTGAGAAGCGAGATAGATGAGAATGATCTGTATGGCTAACGTTGACCTGGAACGTATTTTTTTATTCATATATATAGTACCTTTCTGAGAGAACTGACGTCTTACGCTTGATAAACAGTATAGCATAATAGCGTAAAAAAATAGAATCAGAAAAAATCGGCTTCCCTCTTGCAAATTAATTGGAGATTGATTAATATAGAAATGTAACTTAGCACTCTGAGTTGATGAGTGCTAAAATGAACTTATTTTTGGAGGGATCATCTTGTTAAAACCATTAGGAAACCGTGTTATTGTAGAAGTTGCCAAAGAAGAGGAAAAATCTGTAGGCGGCATCGTTTTACCGTCGTCCGCTAAAGAAAAATCCCAAACCGGTACCGTTATTGCTGTAGGAGCAGGCCGCGTGACGGATAACGGCGTAACCATCGAAATGACCGTAAAGGCGGGGGATACTGTCCTTTTCGAAAAGTATGCAGGCACAGAAGTCAAATATGCAGGCACAGAATACTTAGTGATCAAAGAAAGCGACATCGTAGCAATCCTGGACTAAAAATAAAATTCATGAGGTGAATCGATAAATGGCAAAAGACATTAAATTTTCAGAAGACGCAAGAGCAGCAATGCTTCGTGGTGTGGATATCTTAGCAGATACCGTAAAAGTGACATTAGGACCTAAAGGCCGCAACGTTGTTTTAGAAAAAGCGTACGGTTCTCCATTGATCACGAATGACGGCGTGACAATCGCCAAAGAAATCGAATTGGAAGACCGTTTCGAAAATATGGGAGCGAAATTGGTTTCCGAAGTTGCTTCCAAAACAAACGACATTGCTGGTGACGGTACAACGACTGCCACTGTTTTGACACAAGCGATCGTTCGTGAAGGTTTGAAGAACGTTACAGCAGGCGCAAATCCGGTAGGTATCCGTCGCGGTATCGAATTGGCTACTCAAGCAGCCGTAAAAGGCTTGGCAGAAATTTCCCAAACCGTAAATTCAAAAGAGTCGATCGCACAGGTAGCTGCTGTATCGTCCGGATCGAAAGAAATCGGCGAATTGATTGCGGAAGCGATGGAGAAAGTCGGCAACGACGGAGTTATCACGATCGAAGAATCAAAAGGGATCGAAACCGAGTTGGATGTTGTTGAAGGGATGCAATTCGACCGCGGTTACCTATCGCAATACATGGTCACCAACAACGACAAAATGGAAGCAGAATTGGAAGCACCTTATATCCTGATCACGGATCGTAAATTGTCCAATATTCAAGACATCTTGCCTTTATTGGAACAAATTCTGCAACAAGGACGCCCATTATTGATTGTTGCTGATGATGTTGACGGAGAAGCACTTCCTACATTAGTATTGAACAAATTGCGCGGAACATTCAATGTAGCGGCAGTCAAAGCACCTGGTTTCGGTGACCGCCGTAAAGAAATGCTGCAGGACATCGCAATCCTGACAGGTGGTACCGTTATTGCTGAGGATTTAGGCTTGGAATTGAAGGATACTACCGTAGAACATTTGGGTCGTGCAGGTAAAGTTGTCGTAACCAAAGATTCCACAACCATCGTTGAAGGAGCCGGCGAAAAAGAAGCCATCGAACAGCGTGTTGCGGTCATCCGTGCGCAATCAGCCGAGACAACTTCAGAGTTTGACCGTGAGAAATTACAGGAACGTCTTGCGAAATTATCCGGTGGCGTCGGCGTCATCAAAGTCGGAGCTGCTACCGAAACTGAATTGAAAGAACGCAAACTGCGTATCGAAGATGCTTTGAATGCAACCCGCGCCGCTGTTGAAGAAGGTATCGTATCCGGTGGTGGTACAGCTTTGATCAACGTTCAAAAACGCGTTGAAGCGTTGGAACTGACCGGCGACGAAGCAACAGGTGCGCGCATCGTAGCGCGTTCATTGGAAGAGCCAGTGAGACAAATCGCTGAAAATGCTGGTAAAGAAGGCTCTGTTGTAGCCGATAAGATCAAAGGACTTGAAGTTGGTATGGGTTATAACGCCGCAACCGATGAGTGGGTGAACATGATCGAAGCAGGAATCGTGGATCCTACAAAAGTGACACGTTCCGCTTTACAAAACGCAGCCAGCGTAGCTGCCCTGATCCTATCGACAGAAGCGATCGTAGCCGACCGTCCAGCCCCAGCCACAGCCCCAGCCATGGACCCAGGCATGGGCATGATGTAAAAAACAGTGTGTGATGAATCCTGAGCTCAGAGTTTGAGCACTAAGAGGAAATCACCACCACGACCTGGTTTTGGTCGAGGTGGTGATTTCAGCTTAGGCGGAGAACTCTAGGATTCAGAACCGTTCTAACAGGATGTGATGATTCGCGTTTAGATACCCGTACGTTGGAACACCCAGCGAAGTGAACCTCTTTTGTTCACTACGCAAGGACGCACTGTGACTGTAACGGTCAAGTGTATCATGTCTCTAAGCGATTAAAAATCGCAAGAGCCATGACAAAACGGGAGCGGTATCTGCGAATCAGAACTCAACTATAGGATACGATGAATCCCGCTCTAGAAATCGAGCACTAACGAAATTAAGGACCAACCAGCCTGCTTTTGGCTGATTGGTCTTTTTTTCTGCAGATTTTTTAAAGTGAGAGTGCTTCAACTGTGGTATTGACTCCTGATGAATTTTTTTTATAATTTTATATGCCCTATGGGGGCATATCCTATATGAACAAGAGGTGCAACGTATGTCTCATTCACAGGAACACAGAACGGAAAGTCTGGTTAAACGTTTGAATCGGATCGAAGGACAAGTAGCAGGAATCAAAAAAATGATCCTCGAAGAAAAAGAGTACGCTGACGTCATCATCCAATTGAATTCGACCCGATCGGCCATCCAGAAAATCAGCCATATCCTTCTGGAGGCCCAAACAGAGCATGCTCTGATGCACGTAAGCGAAGGTGCTGACTTGGATGAAGAAATGAAGAAACTGCAAAAAGTGATTGCGCAATACAATAAGATGAACTAGGTGATAATATGGAAGAAAGCACTGGAAAGAGAATTCTGAATTTGGCAATTCCTGCTACAATCGAAAATCTGCTGCAGACGTTGGTTGGCTTCGTTGATACGCTGCTGATAGCTAAGATAGGGCTTATGGCCGTTACGGCAGTCGGCGTTGCCAATACGATCCTGAATGTGTATTTGGCGATATTCATAGCATTAGGGGTCGGAACTTCTTCCCTGATAGCCCAGAAACTAGGGGCAAAGGACAGGGCCGGCGCTGTCCGAATTGCGGAACAGTCAACATTTTCCGCAGTGATCATCGGCTTGTTGTTTGGGTTACTGACGCTTACTTTCGGGAAACCGCTTTTGGGGCTGATGGGCGCCGCTGACCAAGTGATGGCTTATTCCACTGCGTTTTTCTACATTGTCGGGGGAAATTCAGTCTTTTTGGCGGTCATGACCATTTTCGGTAGCATCCTGCGGGCATCCGGAAATACAAAGTCCCCCATGCAGGTCAGCGTAATCGTAAATGTATTGAATGTAGGTTTGGACTATATTCTGATTTTTGGTATCGGACCGATTCCGGCTCTGGGCGTTGTCGGGACTGCGATAGGCACAACAGTGGCAAGAATGCTGGGGTGCGTGCTGTTGTACAAACAGATAAAGAAGTCCCCTGTTTCATTCGAGCTGAAATCCATTTTTGTGAAAAGTGATTATGCGCCATTAGTGAGGCTTTCGATTCCGGCAGCGCTTGAAAGGTTGGTCATGCGGGTGGGGCAAGTAGTCTATTTTGGATTGATCGTTGCGATCGGCGCAAAAACTTTTGCGGCGCATTCCATCGCGGGAAATATCGAAAGCTTTGTGTATATGCCTGCATACGGGTTGGCCACTGCTGCCACCACTCTTGTCGGCAACAGTACAGGCGCATTGGATTTCAAGGAGGCGAAACGTGTCGCGATCCTATCGGCAGCATTTGGTGTACTCATCATGAGTTTCTTGGGGATCATTCTGTTTGTGGGTTCACCTTATTTTGCCGCACTGTTCACCTCGGATGCTGAGGCAATCGATCAAATCGTGACAGCCCTGAGAATAGATGCATTCAACCAACCGGGACTTGCGATCAGCCTGATCACGACAGGTTCCCTGCAAGGCATGGGCGATACCAAATCGCCATTGTACAGCACAGCTTTTGGGATGTGGTGTTTGCGCATAATCGGTGTGATTATTTTGGGAAGAGTGTTGGGTTGGGGAATTGCCGGCGTCTGGGTTTCGATCGGGATCGATCTTTACATACGCTCACTGTTTTTGGCCTTCAGATTCAGGAAAAACATATCCGACCGTAGCGTGGCAGCCCCTGAATAATGAAAAGTAACCATTAAAATCATCAAAATCATCCACAGAAAATCAAATGCAGTCTTCATTTCTACCGGAAATGGAGCCTGTATTTGATTTTTTTATAAAAATGAACGTAAAATCATGCAATTTAATAATGAAAACTTCTATCTATAATTTCAGGATATCCCCGTCTGAATGGTTTTGAATGAAATTTAATGTTTTTGGAGGAAAATGATTGCTTTATTCCCGTGTAGGTGGTATATTTTTGTTCGAGAGGTGATAGAAAGTGCTTACAGAAGAACGGCATAAAATCATTCTTGACACTTTAGCCAAAGACAATATCGTAAAACTGCAGGACCTTGTCGATGAGACGGGCAGTTCTGAATCCACGATCAGACGGGATTTAAGCACTCTTGAAGAGGCCGGTTTCCTGATTCGTGTCCATGGCGGAGCAAAGAGAAACTACAGTGTTTCCGCTGAAGACAGGATGGAAGATAAAACGTCCAAAAACGTTCGGGACAAACAACGGATTGCCGAAAAAGCCGCTCAATTAGTGAGCGATCAAGACATCATCTTTCTGGATGCCGGATCGACCACCTATGAGATGATTCCTTTCCTGAAAGGCAAGAGCATCCTCGTCGTCACAAATGGCGTCCCGCATGCCAGTTTATTATCGGATCTGCAACTCGAGACAATCCTTATCGGCGGCAAAATCAAGATGGAGACAAAAGCAGTCATCGGACCAGTCAGCCAAATGCAAATGAGAAATTACCGTTTCAGCAAAGCTTTTCTTGGCATCAACGGCATCGATAAGCAATACGGCTTCACGACGCCGGACACCGAGGAAGCGGCCATCAAACGGATAGCCATCGAGAATGCGGCACAAAGCTATGTCGTAGCGGATGCTTCGAAATTCAAGCGCGTCAGTTTTGTGAAAGTCTGCGATATTGAAGATTGCGGCATCGTCAGCCACAATGTCCCGTCGGAAATCAAACGTAACCTGAAAGACAGTACAACTATTTGGGAGGCTGAATAATGATATATACAGTAACATTAAATCCATCCATCGATTACATCGTCCATTTGCCCGCTATCCAATTGGGTGAAGTGAACCGCATTCAACAGGATTTCAAACTGCCGGGAGGCAAAGGCATCAACGTTTCCCGCATCCTGAATGAACTGGAAGTGGAAAACACCGCTTTGGGATTCCTTGGCGGTTTCACCGGAAAATACATCGAAGACTGGTTGGAAGCAGAAAACAGCAAAACACGCTTTACGCATGTGGATGAAGCAACCCGCATCAATGTCAAGATCAAGTCAGGAATGGAGACGGAAATGAACGGGCCGGGCCCGAATATCGAGCCTGCAGTCGCCGAAGAATTCCTGAAACAATTCGATACGCTTGATCCGGAAAACGACATCGTAGTCTTAGCGGGAAGCAAACCTACAAGCTTGCCTGACGATTACTATCAGACCATCATCCGCAGATTGACGGACAAAGGCATCCCGTTCCTGATCGATACGACCGGAGAGGAATTGAAGAATGCCTTGCCGTACCATCCGTTATTGGTAAAACCGAACCACCACGAATTGGCGGAATTGTTCGATACTACTTTCGAAACCGATGAGGATATCTTGCCTTACGGGAAGAAGCTGCTTGAAGCTGGAGCGCAGTACGCGATCATCTCGATGGCCGCTAAAGGAGCAATCCTTTTCACTCCGGAAGGTGTTTACCATGGTACAGTACCAAAGGGAGTCCTTAAGAATTCAGTCGGCTCCGGAGATTCGATGATCGCTGGATTTGTCGGGACATACACGAAGACGCACGACCCGTTGGAAGCATTCAAAGTCAGCATCGCTTGCGGAAGCGCGACCGCTTTTGCCGACGATTTAGCCAAACGTGAAGAAATTGATGCTCTAGTCAAACAAGTCACTATCAGTCAGCTATAGGGAGGAGAACTTATTAATATGAAAATCAATGATATCTTATTAAAAGAATTGATGATTATGGATTTGCAAGGAACAACCAAAGAGGGCGTCATCGATGAAATGATCGCAAGTCTTTCCGCTAACGGCATCATCAATGATGTTGCGGTTTACAAAGAGGGCATCATGAAGCGTGAATCACAAACGTCCACTGGTTTGGGCGATGGCATCGCAATGCCGCATGCCAAAAACAAAGCAGTCGTGAAACCAGCTGTTGTTTTTGCTAAAAGTGCAGCCGGTGTGGACTATGCTTCGTTGGACGGTCAACCAGCACATCTGTTCTTCATGATCGCGGCTCCGGAAGGCGCAAATAATGTTCACTTGGAAGTTTTGGCGTCATTATCCCGTTTACTCATCAATCCTGATTTCACTGCATCATTGAAAAAAGCTCAGACCCCAGAAGAGGTGCAAGGGTTATTCGCAGCAGCAGAAGCTGCACGTGAAGCCAAAGAGCAAGCTGAAGCAGCTGCAAAAGCAGCCCCAGTAGCAGCAACCGAAACGAAAAAACCTTTTGTCATTGCGGTAACGGCATGTCCTACCGGGATTGCACACACCTATATGGCTGAAGATTCATTGAAACAAATGGCTGAAAAAATGGGCGTGGATATCCGCGTTGAAACGAACGGGTCAGACGGCGTCAAGAACCCATTGACTGCAGACGAAATCCGCCGTGCCGATGGGGTCATCGTGGCGGCTGATAAAAAAGTTGAGATGGCGCGCTTCAACGGCAAACACGTTCTGCAAAGACCGGTAAGCGATGGCATCAATAAAGCGGAAGAATTGATCACGAAAGCAATGCGTCAGGAAGCGCCGATCCTGAATGTCGAAGGAGATATCTTCGCTGTAAATGAAAGCGATGAGAAGCCTTCTATCATCGGAAGAGTCTACAAAGACTTGATGAACGGTATTTCACACATGTTGCCGTTTGTTGTCGGTGGTGGTATCCTGATTGCGATTTCCTTCCTGTTCGAAACGTCATTCGGTGCGGATAGCCCGTTGTTCATTTCCTTCATGGCAATTGGTGGAGCAGCATTCAGCTTCCTGATTCCAATTTTGGCCGGTTACATCGCAATGAGTATCGCAGATCGTCCGGGGTTACTCCCAGGTATGGCGGGCGGTTACTTGGCTGTGCAAGCAAATGCCGGATTCTTGGGCGGGTTGATTGCTGGTTTCTTGGCCGGTTACATCATGGTTTATCTGAAGAAAGCCTTTAAAGGATTGCCTCGTACCTTGGATGGCATGAAGACAATTCTCTTGTACCCTGTGTTCGGTCTATTGATCACTGGCTTGTTGATGTACTTCTTGGTAGGTCCTGTCTTCTCCACAATCAATACAGCTATGATCACTTTCCTGGAAAACTTGGGTACGGGTAACGCAGTACTGTTGGGTGCTGTTCTTGGCGGCATGATGGCAATCGATATGGGTGGTCCTTTCAACAAAGCAGCTTATGCCTTCTCAATCGGTATCTTCACGGATACTGGCGATGGCAGCTTGATGGCAGCTGTAATGGCTGGTGGGATGATTCCTCCATTGGCAATCGGTATCGCAACCTTGCTTTTCAAAAACAAATTTACGGATATCGAACAAAAATCCGGTCTTTCCAACATCTTGTTGGGTCTGTCCTTCATCACTGAAGGTGCGATTCCATTCGCTGCAGCAGATCCGATGCGCGTTATCGGATCATCTATCGTTGGTTCAGCGATTGCAGGTGGTTTGACGCAGCTATGGGCCGTTTCGATCCCTGCACCACATGGTGGCTTGTTCGTAATCACATTGGCCAACCGTCCACTAATGTTCTTGTTGGCTTTATTGATCGGTACAGTCGTTTCAGCCTTGATGTTAGGTCTTTGGAAACAAGATAAGACACAAGAAGTCGTAAAATAAATTGAATCACTCATTTAGAGAACAGACAGGGTATTTCCCTAGCTGTTCTCTTTTTGCTGTTCGGAAAATAAGCCTTATAAATGAAAAGAGTATGACAGATAAATGAGAATAATGTAAAAAAATGGGATGATTTTCATGGCAGATATGCTATAATGCATATTGTTGAATAAACGAAAATGTAGATATCAGTTCATGCATAAAAGCAACGGATATTGAGTCTGTATAAGGAGGTAAAAGCATGGCAGCAAAGGAATCAATCAAAAAAGTGGTTTTGGCTTACTCAGGTGGATTGGATACGTCCGTCATCATCCCTTGGTTAAAAGAGAATTACAACAACTGTGAAGTAATCGCCGTAGTAGGAGACGTAGGACAAGGTGACGACTACAGCCGATTGGAAGAAAAAGCGATCAACTGTGGCGCATCGAAATTGTATGTTGCAGACTTGAAAAAAGAATTCGTCGAAGAATTCATTTGGCCGACATTGCAAGCAGGCGCTAAGTACGAAGGACAATATTTATTGGGGACTTCTTTTGCGCGTCCGATCATTGCCAAAAGAATGGTAGAGATTGCGCACTTGGAAAACGCTGACGCAATCGTCCACGGGGCAACAGGGAAAGGGAATGACCAGGTCCGTTTCGAAGTCGGGATCAGAGAATTCGATCCGAACATCACCATCATCGCTCCTTGGAGAGAATGGGAACTGACTTCCAGAGAAGATGAATTTGCGTATGCTGCTGCACATAACGTGCCGCTTCCGATTACTTTGGAAACAAACTACTCAAAAGATAAAAACTTGTGGCATCTATCGCATGAGGGCCTTGATCTGGAAATGACAGCCAATGAGCCTGATTACGATAAAATCCTGGAAATGTGTGTGACGCCTGAGAAAGCGCCTGACGAAGCGACTTATGTGACTCTGGAATTCAAGCAAGGCGTTCCCGTCAGTCTGAACGGGGAAGCAATGGACGGCATCGCATTGATTGAGAAATTGAACGTGATCGCTGGTGCGAACGGCGTCGGCATCATTGATATCGTGGAAAACCGCTTGGTCGGCATGAAATCAAGAGGCGTTTATGAAACGCCAGCCGGAACTGTGCTGTACCATGCCCACGACAAACTGGAACAACTTTGCCTGGACAAAGATACCTACCAATATAAACAATTGCTTGCCAACAAATATGCGGAGCTTGTTTACAACGGCTTGTGGTATACGCCATTGCGCAAAGCATTGGGTGCCTTTGTTGACGAAACGCAACAAAATGTTGAAGGCTTCGTAAAAATGAAGCTGTATAAAGGCAACATCACTGATGCTGGCGTTGTCAGCGCGAAATCATTGTACAGCGAAAGCTTTGCAACATTCGAAAGCGACGATGTATACAACCATACCGATGCAGCCGGCTTTATCCGCCTGTTCGGCTTGCCTACATCGATCCGCGTGATGAAAGAGCAGGCTGAAGGCCAAGCGACACATGAAGAATTGAAGGACCTATTAAAATAATCAACCGGTATTAGTGTTTGTCGACAACTGATCCGCTCAGGAACGTCCACATCAGGCAATAGAAGCTGATGTAGACGTTCTTTTTCAGTTGTCTGATACTCCTCCCTTAATCATATGCGCTTGTACACGGTTGGAGGGGTGTTGTCTGTCTAAACTTTCATATCGCAAAAGAATAAACTATGATAAAATGAATGCATTCATATCAAGCAAGTCTAAGGAGGAGGAGATTAAGCGTGAATCAAACAGGTGAATGGAATAAAGCCCGTAAAATTATCATAGGCATCGTTGATATGCTGTTGTTCATCGGATCATTGCTGCTATCTTTTTATTTAAAATTCGGAACCGACATACCATGGATAAACTTCGACGCCTTTCAGGGAAGCATCGTCTATGTATCGGTGATCTTCATCATCGTCAACATCCTGTTCGGTACGTATATCTTTTATAACAAGTCGATCAGTGACTTCTTGTTCATCACGGTCATCGGAGAATTCGTCCTTTCATTGATCATCATGGCGCTGACTTTTGCCGGGCGTTGGTTGGCGTTCCCGCGGTCGGTCATCCTGATCAACTTCTTTGTGGGAACAATCATACTGTTCATCTTCCGCGTGATGGTATTCAAAATGTACCAACGCGTGAGCGGCAGCAAACGGGTCATGATTGTCGGGATGGAAAAGGAAGTATTCGCGGCAGTCGACAATTTTACGAATACAAAAAGCATACGCCATGTCGTGACACATGTTGTTTTGTCTGATTACTACGAAAATGTTCTGCGGCACCTGGAAGAAATGGATATCGTCTACTTAGCGAGTCAGATTGAGGAATCCGAAAAACTGAAAATATATGATTTGTTGACGAGCAAAGAGAAAAAGATGTTTCTGAATACCAGTTTCGAAAACTTGATCATGGTCAATCCGAATATGATGAATATCGAGGATGAAAGTATCATCGAAGTATCCCCGTTCCGTATTCCGGCAGAAGATGGCCTTATGAAGCGGATCATCGATATCGCAGTTGCGCTCATCGGTATCGTCATTACCTCGCCGATTATGGCCGTTACGGCCATCTTGGTGAAGAAGAGTTCTGAGGGTCCCGTGTTCTACAAGCAGACACGCATCACCAAAGATGGCAAGGAATTCGAAATTCTGAAGTTCCGCAGCATGGGTGTGACCGCCGAGAAAGAGTCAGGACCGGTTTTGGCAACAAGCAACGATGTGCGCGTAACGAAAGTCGGTAAATATCTCCGCTCTCTGCGCATCGATGAGCTGCCGCAGTTGTTCAACGTATTGCTGGGCGATATGTCCCTGGTCGGTCCCCGGCCGGAACGTCCTTTCTTCGTTGATCAATTCAAGGAACTGAACCCGCATTATTATCTGCGCCACAATGTGCGTGCCGGAATTACCGGATATGCGCAAGTGTATGGGAAGTACGCTTCCGATTTCAACAGCAAGCTGAACTTCGATCTGATCTACATCAAGAAATATTCCTTGATACTGGATCTGAAAATCATGCTGCAGACCGTCAAAATCTTGTTTGATAAAGTATCATCCCGCGGAGTCGATGAAAGCGAACGGGAGATTCTGACCGAGCAAGAAATTGAAGCACGCGGCATCAGAGTCATTTATTAAATAGCAAACCATCCTGGCGGGCATTTTTCCGCCCGCCAGGATGGTTTTTTGTTTACGCAGAAATGCCGGTTGTATTTGCCGGAATGCGGGCCGATCACTATAATCAATCTGATGGATTTTGGACAAAAAAGCGGAAATGTGTGAGGAATTGCGTTACAATAGGTAAATAGAGCACTTCCTTCTGCTGTACCGCGACAGAATGCGGAGGCGTACGATCAAAGATGAAATGAGTGAGTTGGATGAGTTATGATTATAACGATGATAGTTTAGCTTTGCATACTGATTTGTACCAAATTAACATGATGAAGACTTATTGGGATGAAGGCATTACCGAAAAACATGCCATTTTTGAACTGTACTTCCGGAAGTATCCGTTCAATAATGGCTATGCCGTCTATGCGGGGCTTGAACGCTTCGTATCCTACCTTCAGAACCTGCGCTTTACGGACACCGACATCGCCTATTTGCGTGAACATGTCGGTTACGATGAAGGTTTTTTGGAGTATCTGAAAAATTTCCGTTTCTCGGGCACGATCCGTTCCGCCTTGGAGGGTGATCTCGTATTCGCGAATGAACCGATCGTCCAGGTGGAAGGTCCATTAGCGGAATGCCAATTGATCGAAACAGCCTTATTGAATATCGTAAATTTCCAGACGCTGATAGCGACAAAAGCCGCCCGACTGCGCTATGTCTGTAACGATGAGCCACTGATGGAGTTTGGTTCCAGAAGAGCGCAGGAAATGGATGCCGCCATTTGGGGCACCCGTGCAGCCTATATCGCCGGCTTCAATGCAACGAGCAATGTCCGGGCTGCTAAAATGTTCGGTATTCCCGCCTCAGGTACCCATGCGCATTCGATGGTGCAGGTCTACCGCAATGATTATGATGCCTTTATGGCTTATGCGCATTCCCACAAGGATTGTGTCTTCCTTGTGGATACCTACGATACGTTGAAATCAGGTGTGCCAAATGCCATCAAAGTGGCGAAGGAAATGGGCGATAAGATCAATTTCCTCGGCGTGCGCCTAGACAGCGGAGACATGGCCTACATTTCAAAAAAAGTCCGCCAACAATTGGACGAGGCAGGTTTTACCGATGCAAAAATCTACGCATCGAACGACCTGGATGAACTGACAATCTTGAACCTGAAGATGCAAGGCGCAAAAATAGATGTCTGGGGTGTCGGCACCAAACTGATCACCGCTTATGACCAACCTGCGCTTGGAGCGGTCTATAAATTAGTCTCGATCGCGGATGAGAACGGCCAAATGGTGGATACGATGAAAATCTCCAGCAATGCCGAAAAAGTCTCCACACCGGGCAAGAAACAAGTATGGCGGATCACCCGCAAGCGCGACGGTAAGTCGGAAGGAGACTACATTGCGCTTTGGGAAGAACAACCCGATCAAGAGTCGGAACTATATATGTTCCATCCTGTCTTCACTTACATCAACAAAACCATCACCGAATTTGAAGCGCGCCCTATTCTGCAGGATATCATCGTAGAAGGTAAACTTGTATATGAATTGCCGTCGCTCCAAGAAGTAAAAGCATTCTCAGAAGCGCAGATGAGCGGCTTGTGGGATGAATACAAACGTATCCTGAATCCGGAAGACTATCCGGTCGACTTGTCCCAGAAGACATACGATCATAAGATGGCTACAATCAAGGAAATCAAAAAGCAAATAAAAGAAGAAGCATCATTATTGGAAAGCACTAAATAACCAATCAGATCAATCAAGGGGGAATAGCGATGCGTCCATTACAAAAAGAAATTATTGCTGCTTTAAGAGTAAAACCGGAAATCGATCCTAAAGAGGAAATCCGCACCAGCATCGATTTCATGAAAGATTATTTGGCGGCACACCCATTCTTGAAGGCATTCGTTTTGGGAATCAGCGGAGGCCAAGACTCCACTTTGACGGGCAGATTGGCCCAGTTGGCGATCCAGGAAATGCGTGACGAAACCGGCGACGAAAGTTACCAATTCATCGCTGTGCGCCTCCCTTACGGTATTCAATTTGATGAACACGATGCTCAGGCTGCGCTTGATTTCATCTCACCTGACCAAAAATTGGTCGTCAACATCAAGGAAATGGCTGACGCTGCACTCGATGCGCTTGAGGAAGCGGGCCTTACGATCACCGACTTCAATAAAGGCAACATCAAAGCACGTCAACGTATGATCGTTCAGTTCGCGATAGCCGGCGACAGCAGCGGTGCTGTTCTGGGAACGGATCACGCGGCAGAATCCGTGACCGGTTTCTTCACAAAATTCGGGGACGGCGCAGCCGACTTATTGCCGATTTGGCGGTTGAATAAGCGTCAAGGTCGCCAACTATTACAGGAATTGGGTGCGCCGAAAAATCTCTATGAAAAAGTACCGACAGCGGACTTGGAAGAAAATCGTCCCGCTTTGCCTGACGAGGTAGCTTTGGGCGTGACATACGAGATGATCGATGCGTATCTGGAAGGAAAGGAAATACCGGAAAAGGACGCTGAAGTCATCGAAGGCTGGTACACGAAGACAGAACATAAACGTCATTTGCCGATAACAGTCTACGATAGTTTTTGGAAAGAAGCCTAATCTGCTCAGATAGTGGGGTTTTGCAGTGAAAATAAGCAAACGACTTAAAATGATGAAAGAAAAGCAAAAGCTGCAGTGCAAAAGCAGGGGGAATATCCTGCTCTTGCACTGCTTCAGCTTGTTGGTGACCGTATTCGTTGTCCATCTTTTTCTTCAATGGACTCAAAACGATCTGGACGCCGGACTGGTCGTGAATTTTATATTCGCTTGGCATACCGAGAAGTTCTTGATCAGTACGGGCGTATTGGTGATGCTGGGTCTATGGCTTTGGGCGCTGGTAGGGAACATACGCTTGGCGAACGCCTTGCTGGTGCTGTCGGGAGGAATCCTCGGGATGGCGACCTATGAGAAGATGCTGCAGCGCAACGAGCCCGTTTATCCGAGCGACTTGAAGATGCTGACGGAGGCCACCTTCCTTTTGGAGATGCTGAACGGACGGACGTTGGCGGCATTGAGCCTGGTGTTCCTGCTGTTTCTGGCATTTGTGCTTTATTCCCTGCGTCAGGCCAAGTCCAAGAAAACCGTTAAATTGGGATGGAAATCGCGCGTGCTGATTCTGATAACAACAAGCATGGCGCTCGGCTATGCCGGCCAGTTCCAGCAGGAAGGCAACCTGCTGAAGAAAGCCTATGACCGGACGGCTTATTGGATTCCGTACAGCCAACAGATGAATTACTACAACACCGGCTTTGTTGCCGGCTTCCTATACAACCTTTCGGCTGCGCCAATGGAGCTGCCGGCGGACTATTCGCAGGAAAAAATCGATGTGTTGAAAGCAACCTATCAACAACTGGCTGACGAAATCAATACAAATAGAACGGTAGCTTTGCCTGAAACGAATGTCATCTACATCATGAATGAAAGTTTTGCGGACCCGCTTGAGTTGGTGGGCTTGGATCTTCAAACTGATCCGATTCCGTTCACGCGAGCTTTGATGGACACAAGCTACAGTGGCGAGCTGTTGTCCCAAGGCTATGGCGGCGGGACCGCCAATATCGAATTTGAGGCTTTGACGGGCTTTTCGATGGAACCTTTCGCCGCAAACATCACAACGCCGTATACGCAATTTCTGTCTTCCCGAGACAATTTCCCTTCCATCGTATCCCGTTTGGAACAGGCAGGCTTCAGGACTACCGCCATCCATCCCTACAATACGACCATGTACAAGCGGCTGGAGAACTATGAGGCTTTGGGTTTTGACACCTTCCTCTACGAGGACACGATGGCGAATACGGCAAAGTTGGACACCAATCCGTATATTTCGGATGCAGCAGCTTACGCTGAAATAACGGCTATCCTGAAAGCCAGCGCAGAAAAAGATTTTATCCACTTAGTGACGATGCAGAACCATACCCCTTACCAGGATAAATACACAGCTATCCCTTCTGCTGCTGAAACAGGTATAGCCAGCCAGTCGATCCGGAACTATCTGCAGGATCTTCAGTACAGCGATCAAGCCTTGGCGGAATTGCTGGCTACCCTCCAGGAGTGGGATGAGCCAACCATCGTTGTTTTTTGGGGGGATCATTGGCCAAGCGTTTTCGGCGAGGAACTTTACGCGCTGAATACACTTCAAAATATGCATGAGACGCCTCTGTTCATCTACAGCAATACGCAAGAAGTCCATAAGGATCTGGGGGTCACCAGTCCTATCTATTTCTTGCCGGAAGTGCTGGAATTGAGCAGCAGCCGTGTTACTGCTTTTGAAGCCCTGTTGATGGCGCTACAGGAACAGGTGCCAGCTTTTGAAAAGGCGCTTTATGTGAATGGCAACACCGGGGAATATGTCTCGAGCCGAGAGGGACTGTCCGAGCAGGCAAGAAGCCTGTTGGCGGATTATGACCTCATCCAGTACGACACGACCACTGGAAATCGATACGCGGAAGCAAATGGTTTTTATCGAATCGCCGATTGAAAAAGATGGCCGATTTGCATGTAGAACCGGAATCGCCTATGATTAAGGAAATATAGGATGAAAGGAGGGATCCGGTGAGTTTTTTTATATATTTTACGCTTCTTTTCGGTGCGACGATTCTGGCGAGTACGTTGTTCACCTATCTGTTCCGTGCGGCAGCGAGGCGGTTCCGCTGGATGGATAAACCTTCCGAAGCGAAAGTGCATATAAAGGAAACGCCGACTATGGGAGGCGTGGCTATATTTGCAGCTTATTGGGGCGCGTTTTTCCTTGGGGTTCCTCTGAGTAATCGTTCCGGTTTTGCGGAAGCCATGTTTTTGAGCTCGCTGATCATTCTTGTGACGGGTATCATCGATGATACTTATGATCTGAGGCCCTGGCAAAAAATGATCGGCATCCTCACTGCGGCGAATGTCCTCTATTTTTTTACAGACATTAAAATAGACAGCCTGACTTTGGATTATTTCGGAACAATCGAATTCCATGAAGCGGGTTACTTGGTGATGATGCTTTGGATTGTGGTCATCACGAATGCGGTGAATCTGATGGACGGGCTGGATGGTTTGGCGACGGGGACTTCGATCATTTCCCTCTCGACGATGGGTTTCGTCAGCTATTTTTTCACCTCGCATATGGGCATAACCGCTGTTGTCATGATCTTCCTTTTGGTCGCGAGTTTGTTGGGCTTTTTGCCCTTCAACTTCTATCCGTCTTCGATTTTTCTGGGGGATACGGGATCTTTGTTCGTAGGCTTTATGATCGCAGTGCTGTCCTTGTTCGGTTTGAAACATGCCACCTTCGTATCGCTGCTGATACCGGTGGCCATTCTCGGCGTTCCCTTGACGGACACGATCGCTGCCGTCCTTCGCCGGACTTTGCATAAACGTTCCATCAGCGCGAAGGATAAAAGTCACCTACATCACCGCTTATTGCTACTTGGTTTTACGCACCGCCAGACTGTTTTGGTCATCTATGCTTTGGCGATCATCTTTTCTTTGACCGCTATCCTGTTCCCGATTTCTTCTTTCTGGGGAACGATGGTTTTGGTAGTCGGTTTGATCTATGGAGTGGTGCTCTTCATTGCCTCCTTCAATTTGTTGGACAGCAACCGTTCCAAATTGCGAAAAATGTTGTATCGCCTGCTGAGGGAAAAGGACGAAAAAAACAAATGAACAAGCTATGAGAGCCTAGGTGGCTGTCATGACTTGTTCATTTTTTCGTTCAGATTCTATTCGATTTCGCCTTCATCAGCATCATTGTAGGCTGGAGAAATCGGACGCTCCACATAATCCTCTTCGCCGATTTCAAAGACAACACGGCCGTTCATCACGTCCGTAAGGGAGCTCTGAAATTGACTGATGTCTTCAGAAGGGATTCCGCACAAGAAACAAACTTGGTCGGTGTATTGTGCCTCAATCAGCGTGTACGCCGATTGCGCCAAGTAATTCTCTAATTTTCCGGATGCGGAATAGGAAACGATGCAGCCGACTTTAGTCTGGAGGCTGCGGACAACGATACCGATGTCCTTCAAGGCCGTCGATACCGATCGGCTGTAGGCACGGATCAATCCGCCCGCACCCAATTTTGTCCCGCCGAAATAACGGGTGACGACCGCAGCGACGTAACGCAAATCATTTTTCTTGAGTACTTCCAGCATCGGGACACCAGCTGTTCCGGATGGCTCGCCGTCGTCATGGGCGCGTTGGATTTCGTTCTGGTCGCCGATCAGGTATGCGGAACAGTTATGCGTTGCTTTCCAATGCTCTTTTTTGACGGCTTGGATGAATGCTTTGGCCTCGTCCTCGGAATGGACGCGTTTAAGGCTGCAGATGAAGCGTGAACCCTTGATGACGATTTCGGAAACGCCGCTCTTTGCGATAGTGTGATACGTTGTCAGCATAGCTATTATCCTCCAATAAGTTATTCAGTCCCATTTTACCACAGCAGCGGTAGGATGACAGCGCATGAACAAGGAATCAATTACGCTGTTCTGGAGCCCTTGGGGCTCTAAGGATAGCGGATGTAGCAAAATAAAAATCGCCAAGGTGAAAGCCTGCTGTTACAGCACTTTCACCTTGGCGATCTATTGTTTTATGGATTTTGCGACTAATGTAAAAAAAAAAAAGAAAAAGCGCCCCATACTGCTGAAATAGCAGTAAAATATAGTCACTACAAAATATTAAGGAGGTCGCTTTTTCTATGAACAGAATAACACAATTATCCATTTTTGAAAATAACCAGCTCGGGGATTTAGAGAAATTAAATGACGTGCTGAATGCATTGCCGGACGAGAAACTCATCGCCCTTTTGGAAGAAGAACGTGGGAAGGGGCGGAATGATTATCCTGTGTTCACCATGTGGCGGGC
>ERZ1023652.75-NODE-75-length-22637-cov-11.619902_pt1 | contig 22637 bp, 21 predicted proteins | sample MGYA00520879_ERZ1023652 | MGnify/ENA primary metagenome ERZ1023652 (study PRJEB33180, sample SAMEA4044469) | wastewater metagenome | place: Denmark | collected 2016-04-02 | study: EMG produced TPA metagenomics assembly of the PRJEB13832 data set (Local surveillance...
CCATGGTGGCAGCCTATGAAGCGCTGCATGCACAAGGCACTGCGCACAGCGTGGAAACATGGGTGGACGGAAAGCTGGCAGGTGGACTGTATTGCGTGGCGATCGGACACGCTGTATTCGGAGAATCCATGTTCGCCCACGCGACGGATGCCTCCAAAATCGCACTGGCAGCTCTGGTTTGCCTGTGCCGCCGCAACGGTGTCGAACTGATTGACTGTCAACAAAACACAGTGCATCTGGCATCGCTCGGTGCACATGAAATACCGCGCACAACGTTCATACAGCATGTAAAAGACCAGAGCTCCCAGCCGCCCATTCCGTGGCACTTCGAGCCCCTATACTGGAACGAATTGCTGTAATACCCGGGCGCCCACGGCATGACGCAACTCAACGACCTCCCGCTGCAAACGCTGCAGTTTTACGCAACGGCCCCTTACCCTTGCAGTTACCTGCCCGATCGGCAGGCACGGTCGCAGGTCGCCACCCCGAGCCATCTCATTCAAAGCGATCTTTACTCAGGCCTGGTGGCACAGGGGTTCCGGCGCAGCGGCATGTTCACCTATCGCCCTTATTGTGACGGGTGCCAGGCATGTGTCCCGCTGCGTATCAAAGCCCACGATTTCAAGCCCGATCGCAGCCAGCGCAGAGCAGTTGCGCGACACGGGCACCTGCAGGCCCGGGTGCTGAGGTTGTGTTTCATTCCAGAGCATTACCAGTTGTACCGGTCTTATCAGAACGCCCGCCATCCTGGGGGTGGCATGGACCACGACAGCATTGACCAGTACACACAGTTCCTGCTGCAAAGCCGGGTAAACACCCGTCTCGTGGAGTTTCGCGAACTCGATGCATCTGGTGATGCAGGGGCTCTGAAGATGGTGTCCATCCTGGATGTCCTGAACGATGGCCTCTCGGCCGTTTACACCTTCTATGCGCCGGATGCAGGTTGCAGCTACGGCACCTACAACGTGATGTGGCAGATTGAACAGGCAAGGTCATTGGGGCTGCCCCATGTGTACCTGGGTTACTGGATCCAGGAAAGCACCAAGATGAACTACAAAGCCCGGTTTACGCCCCATGAGATACGGGTAGCAAACACATGGATCTGCCCGCCGGACCATCAAGCATCTGGTCGCCCATCGCATCAGCAAAATTTCACAAGATAAAATGCGCACATTCCCGTCACGCACCATCCCATGAAGAAAAAAGATCCAGGCATTCCCGTGAAACCCAGCGTTCAGGTGCTGGAACGCATGTTCACGCTGATCGATGTCCTGGCCTCGCGCGAAGAAGCCATTTCCCTCAAGGAAATCAGCGAAAAGACCGGACTGCACCCCTCCACGACCCATCGCATTCTCAACGACCTGACCATTGGACGGTTTGTTGATCGGCCCGAATCAGGCAGCTACCGGCTGGGCATGCGGCTGCTGGAGCTGGGCAATCTCGTCAAGGCTCGCCTGAGTGTGCGCGATGCGGCACTTGCACCCATGCGCAATCTGCACAAACTCATTCAGCAACCCGTGAACCTGAGCATGCGCCAGGGTGACGAAATTGTTTATGTGGAACGCGCCTACAGTGAACGCTCTGGAATGCAGGTGGTGCGCGCCATCGGTGGGCGTGCTCCGCTGCACCTGACGTCGACAGGCAAACTGTTTCTGGCGCTCGACGACCCGCAACGTGTGCGCGCCTATGCCACGCGCACAGGGCTGGCAGGACACACCCGCAACAGCATCACCCAACTGCCGATACTTGAGCGCGAACTTGCCAAGGCACGCCAATATGGCATTGCCCGTGATAACGAAGAACTGGAACTGGGAGTGCGCTGCATGGCGGCAGGGGTCTATGACGACCAGAGCAAGCTGGTAGCGGGCCTGTCGATATCGGCCCCGGCCGATCGCCTGGATGAAGGCTGGCTGCCCAAGCTGCAGGCCACAGCCCAAGAGATCTCTTTGGCGCTAGGCTACCTGGCCACCAAAGACGCGGGCAGCAGCCCTGCGAATGTGTAGAAAAGACCCGGAATCCTGCGGATCGTCGCCCCAGGCGAAACAAGCGCGGACTAGCCTGGACTGGACCGGGTCGCCTGGAGTTGGGAACCCAGTGCAGGCAGGGCCTCCACCCAATTGCGCACACGCTGCGCGTCACCCAGCCGACTGAACTTGCCCGCGGAATCAAGAAAAACCATGATGAGCTTGCGCCCCGCGATGTGTGTCTGCATCACCAGGCACCGGCCCGCCTCAGAGATGTAACCGGTCTTTTGCAGTCCGATATTCCACTCAGGGTTTTTCACCAGCCCATTGGTGTTGTTGTACTGCAAGGTCCTTTCACCCACTGCGACCTCGTATCCGGGAGAGGTGGAGAACTCCCGCATCACCGGGTCTCCATGGGCCGCATTCACCAGTCGAGCCAGATCGCGCGCACTCGCTTGGTTGCGGCTCGACAGACCCGTGGGCTCGACATAGTTGGTGTCGGTCATTCCCAATGAGCGGGCCTTGCTGTTCATCAGGGCTACAAACGCATTGAGCCCGCCTGGGTAGGTGCGCCCCAGTGCGTGCGCCGCACGGTTTTCACTGGACATCAGCGCCAGATGCAGCATCTCGCCACGGGTCAAGGTGGTGCCTACGCTCAGGCGCGAGCGGCTGCCCTTTTCCGTATCCACGTCATCCTGGGTAATGGTCACAAGCTCATCCATGGGCAGACGGGCCTGGGTGATGACGAGGCCCGTCATGAGCTTGGTCAGCGATGCAATGGGCAACACCGCATGGTCGTTCTTGCTGATCAGAACCTCATTCGTGTCCTGGTCGATCACGAAGGCCACGCTGGACTTCAGATCAAGGGGGTCGCTGACCTGGTGAAGTCCAGCCATCTGGGCGAAAGAAGGCTTGGCAGGCACGTAGGCAACCCGCGTGGGCGCCCTGGCGGTTCGCGCCGTAACGCGCACCGCCTTGCCCGCACCGGCAGCCTTGCGCAGCACTACCGAACGCTTGGCGCTGACGGACTGGGCTTGCGGCTTTTTGACCGAAGCTTTTTTTCGTTCCGCTGCATGGGCGGCTGGAAACACCAGCGCAACGCTCACAACAAGGAGACCAAAAAACTGAAGGAAAGGATTCACTGCTGTGCGGCGGCGATGGTGCATCAAAGTGCTCCAAACGGTAAAAGGTGTAGGCAGTGTACAGAATTGAAAAAAGTCGCGCAAGATCAACAGCTTGCACGACTTTTCAATAAAGTAAGTGAATTATAGGTTCACGCCTCAACCTTGTGCGGCCACACGGTCAGCTTTACTTTGTAATTTATTCAACGCGCTCAGATAGGCTTTGGCGGAGGCAACCACGATGTCCGGGTCCGATCCCACGCCATTCACGACACGACCGCTGTTTTGCAGACGCACCGTGACTTCGCCCTGGCTTTCGGTCGATCCACTGATGGCGTTGACCGAATACAGAACCATTTCCGCACCACTCTGGACATGTGACTCGATGGCTTTGAGCGATGCATCCACGGGACCATTGCCATCGGACTGCCCGCGAACCTCCTTGCCATCCACGGTGAACACGATCGTGGCCTGGGGGCGCTCGCCCGTTTCGCTGTGCTGAGAAAGCGAAACAAACCCAAATTGCTCTTTCTCGCTGGTCACGCTTTCGTCACTCACCAGCGCCAGGATGTCCTCGTCAAAAATCTCGCTCTTGCGGTCAGCCAGCTCTTTGAACTTTGCGAACGCATTGTTGACATCGGTTTCGCTTTCCAGTTGCACGCCCAGTTCCTGCAGGCGCTGCTTGAAAGCGTTGCGTCCGCTCAGCTTGCCCAGAACGATCTTGTTGGCACTCCAGCCCACGTCTTCGGCACGCATGATTTCATAGGTGTCACGGGCCTTCAGGACGCCGTCCTGGTGGATGCCGCTGGCATGGGCAAACGCATTGGCGCCCACCACGGCCTTGTTGGGCTGCACCACAAAACCCGTGGTCTGGCTCACCATGCGACTGGCGGCCACAATGTGCTTGGTGTCGATGCCGACGTCCAGCCCGTAATAGTCGCGGCGCGTCTTGACGGCCATGACAACCTCTTCAAGCGAGCAGTTGCCAGCCCGCTCACCCAGGCCATTGATGGTGCATTCCACCTGGCGCGCACCGCCGATCTTCACTCCAGCGAGCGAATTGGCCACTGCCATGCCCAGATCGTTATGGCAGTGCACCGACCAAATGGCCTTGTCGCTGTTGGGCACGCGCTCGCGCAGGTTCTTGATGAACTGGCCGTACAGCTCGGGCACGGCATAGCCCACGGTATCTGGCACATTGATGGTGGTGGCGCCCTCGGCAATCACCGCCTCGATCACACGACACAGAAAATCGGGGTCGCTGCGGTAGCCGTCTTCGGGGCTGAACTCAATATCGCCCACCAGGTTGCGCGCAAAGCGCACCGACTGCTTGGCCTGCTCCAGCACCTGCTCTGGCGTCATGCGCAGCTTCTTTTCCATGTGCAGCGCCGACGTCGCGATAAAGGTGTGGATCCGTGCGCTGGCCGCACCCTGGAGGGCCTCGGCTGCGCGCGCGATATCGCGATCATTCGCGCGGGACAGTGAGCAGATGGTCGATTCCTTGATCGCATTGGCGATCGCCTGGACGGCTTCAAAATCCCCGTTGGAGCTGGCTGCAAAACCGGCTTCAATCACATCCACCTTCAGGCGCTCAAGCTGGCGGGCAATGCGCAGCTTTTCGTCTTTGGTCATGGATGCGCCGGGCGATTGCTCGCCATCACGCAAGGTGGTGTCAAAAATGATGAGTTTGTCAGCCATTTGGTCTCTCCTGATACTGATGGGGTGGCCCGCAACGTCGAAATTCTGGCGCCCAAAACAAAAGGCCCGTTGCGGGTGCATACGGGCCTTTGTGGAAAAAGTGTGCGCGTGCGCCTACCGTCTCCGCCCGTGGGGAGATAGCAGTAGAGCCAGTGCAAACATATTCATGCGATCCAATGTAGCACAGTTTTTTACGCCCTGCAGCCGTCACCGGTGCAGTCCCCGTTCGTCGGGCTCGTCGGTTGACATGCTGATCACACTGCTGTGTTGCCCCTTGGCCTTGCGCCATGCATACACGGCATAGCCGCTCATGCCATACACAACAAAAACGCCAAACATGACAATCGGCGGGTGGATATTGATGACTGCAATGCCCAGGGCAATCAGCACGATGACAGCGAAGGGCACGCTCTTTTTCATCTGCACGTCCTTGAAGCTATAGAACGGCACATTGGTCACCATGGTGAGCCCCGCATACAAGGTGAAGGCAAACATGATCCAGGTAACCTGGTTCCAGGTCAGCCACAGGTCCTCACCCCTGCGCACCCCCAGCTCGGTCATCAGCCAGATGAAGCCCGCCACCAGCGCGGCCGCAGCGGGCGATGGCAGCCCCTGAAAATAACGCTTGTCTACCACGCTGGTGTTGACGTTGAACCGCGCCAGCCGCAGCGCCGCACACGCACAATAGACAAACGCGGCAATCCAGCCCCAGCGGCCCAGACCCCTGAGCGACCATTCGTAGGCAATCAGGGCCGGCGCCGCACCAAACGACACCATGTCGGACAGCGAATCCATTTGTTCGCCAAAGGCGCTTTGCGTGTTCGTCATGCGCGCCACCCGGCCGTCCAGGCTGTCGAGCACCATGGCACAGAAAACGCCCACGGCGGCCATGTCAAACCGGCCGTTCATCGCCATCACGATCGAATAGAACCCACCGAACAATGCCGCCAGCGTGAACAGGTTGGGCAGGATGTAGATGCCCTTGCGCCGTTTGCGCACCATCACACCAGGATTTTCAGTAGATTCACTGCCATCATGCATCAAATAGGCCTCCAGCCCTTGCCCATCATGCGCAAGCAGCTCTCAAATTTATAGTGTTCAGTCATCACCCGCAAACCAGGCAAACCACCGCGTGCGCCCAAGGCGAAGGCAGCAGTGTAGCGCCTGCCCACACAGCGTCCCGGCCACAAAAAAGGCCACCGAAGTGGCCATGGAATGCTTCAGAAATGAAGCATCAGTTGCGGGTCTGGTCGACCAGCTTGTTCTTGGCAATCCAGGGCATCATTGCGCGCAACTGGCCGCCCACCTTTTCGATGGAGTGGTCAGCCGTATTGCGGCGGCGCGCGGTCATGCTGGGGTAACCGGTGCGACCTTCCAGAATGAACATCTTGGCGTATTCGCCGTTCTGAATGCGCTTGAGGGCGTTGCGCATGGCTTCGCGCGACTGGGCGTTGATCACTTCGGGGCCGGTCACATACTCGCCGTATTCGGCGTTGTTCGAGATCGAGTAGTTCATGTTGGCAATGCCGCCTTCGTAGATCAGGTCCACGATGAGCTTGAGCTCGTGCAGGCACTCGAAGTAGGCCATTTCAGGCGCGTAGCCGGCTTCGACCAGGGTTTCATAACCCATCTTGATCAGCTCGACGGCGCCGCCGCACAGCACGGCCTGCTCGCCGAACAGGTCGGTCTCGGTTTCTTCCTTGAAGTTGGTCTCGATGATGCCGGCCTTGCCGCCACCATTGGCCATCGCGTAGCTCAGGGCCAAGTCACGGGCCTTGCCCGTCTTGTCCTGGTGCACCGCCACCAGGTGGGGCACGCCGCCGCCCTGGGTGTAGGTGTTGCGCACGGTGTGGCCAGGAGCCTTGGGGGCCACCATCCACACGTCCAGATCGGCGCGGGGAACGACCTGGTTGTAGTGCACATTGAAGCCGTGGGCGAAGGCCAGCGATGCGCCTTGCTTGATGTTCGGCTCGACATTGTTCTTGTAGACGCCAGCGATGTCTTCGTCGGGCAGCAAGATCATGACCACGTCAGCAGCCTTCACGGCGTCGTTGACCTCCATCACCGTGAGGCCAGCCTTGCCGACCTTGTCCCACGAGGCGCCGCCCTTGCGCAGACCGACCACGACCTTCACGCCACTGTCGTTCAGGTTTTGTGCATGGGCGTGGCCCTGCGAGCCATAGCCGATGATGGCAACGGTCTTGCCCTTGATCAGGCTCAGGTCACAGTCTTTGTCGTAGAAAACTTTCATGGGTCGCTCCGGTTGAAATGCGTTGTTGGGGGTTGAAAACTAAACAGTCGATTGTCTTACATAGGATTCGACGTCAACCGGATAACCAGGCGGGGAACCGCAAACAGTGCTCTGGCACGGCAAGGCGACCCAGCACCGTTAGCTGGTTGAAGGCGAATCCGTTACACGCGCAAGATGCGCTCGCCGCGCCCGATGCCGCTGGCACCGGTGCGGACGGTTTCCAGGATCGCCGTGCGGTCGATCGCCTGCAAAAAGGCATCGTTCTTGGACTGGTCGCCAGTGAGCTCGATGGTGTAGCTCTTTTCGGTGACGTCGATGATGCGGCCGCGGAAGATGTCGGCCATGCGCTTCATCTCCTCACGCTCCTTGCCCACCGCACGCACCTTCACCATCATGAGCTCGCGCTCGGTGTAAGCGCCTTCGGTCAGGTCCACCACTTTCACCACCTCGATGAGACGGTTCAGGTGCTTGGTAATCTGCTCGATCACGTCTTCGGAGCCCGTGGTCTGGATGGTCATGCGCGAGAGCGACGCATCCTCGGTAGGCGCCACGGTGAGCGACTCGATGTTGTAACCCCGGGCAGAGAACAGGCCCACAACGCGCGACAGCGCGCCGGGTTCGTTTTCGAGCAAAACGGCAATGATGTGTTTCATAGTGTCCAGATTCCTCTTTTTGCTGCCCTCCCCCATGCACGGTAATGCACGGGCTTGGCAGGCAATAGATTCGTCAAAAATTGAATGCTATTAAATTAATAGCTACTTACGCTTGATGGAAAAGCGCTGGAGGCCGATTTGGCTTAAAGATCTTCCGACCCCAGCAACATTTCGGTAATGCCCTTGCCGGCCTGCACCATCGGGAACACGTTCTCGGTGGGGTCGGTGCGGAAGTCCATGAACACGGTGCGGTCCTTGAGCTTGCGCGCCTCGCGCAGCGCGGGCTCCACGTCTTTGGGGTGTTCGATCAGCAGGCCCACATGCCCATAGGCCTCGGCCAGCTTGACGAAGTTGGGCAGCGCGTCCATGTAGCTGTGGCTGTAGCGGCCGGAGTATTCAATCTCCTGCCACTGGCGCACCATGCCCAGATAGCGGTTGTTCAATGCGCAGATCTTGATCGGCGTGTTGTACTGCAGGCAAGTGGACAGTTCTTGAATGTTCATCTGCACCGAGCCTTCGCCCGTGATGCAGAACACTTCGCTTTGCGGCTTGGCCAGCTTGATGCCCATGGCATAGGGGATGCCCACGCCCATGGTGCCCAGGCCACCAGAATTGATCCAGCGGCGCGGCTCGTCAAAGCGGTAGTACTGCGCGGCCCACATCTGGTGCTGGCCCACGTCGGACGTGATGTAGGTGTCCGCGTCCTTGGTCATGTTCCACAGCGTCTCGACCACATACTGCGGCTTGATCACATCGCCGCTGCCCATGTCGTACTTGAGGCAATCGCGCTTGCGCCAGCCTTCAATGGTGTCCCACCAGGCGGCGAGCGCGCCGGTGTCGGGGCGGGTGCTGCCTTCGCGGATCATCGAGATCAGCTCGGTCAGCACGTCTTTCACATCGCCCACGATCGGAATATCGACCTTGACGCGCTTGGAGATGCTGGACGGGTCGATGTCCACATGGATGATCTTGCGCTCGTTCTGCGCAAAATGCTTGGTGTTGCCGATCACGCGGTCGTCAAACCGCGCGCCAACCGCCAACAGCACATCGCAGTTCTGCATGGCATTGTTGGCTTCGATGGTGCCGTGCATGCCCAGCATGCCCAGGAATTTGCGATCCGACGCCGGATAGGCACCCAGGCCCATCAACGTGTTGGTCACGGGGTAGCCCAGCATGTCGACCAGGGTACGCAACTCGTTGGTGGCATTGCCCAGCAACACACCACCGCCAGTATAGATATAGGGGCGCTTGGCCGCCAGCAGCAACTGAAGCGCCTTGCGAATCTGGCCGCCGTGGCCCTTCTTTACCGGGTTGTAGGAGCGCATTTCCACGGTTTGGGGATAACCGGAGTAAGGCACCTTCTTGAACGAAACGTCCTTCGGAATGTCGACCACCACGGGGCCAGGTCGGCCGGTGCGTGCGATGTGGAAGGCTTTTTTCAGCGTCATGGCCAGATCGCGTGGATCCTTGACCAGGAAGTTGTGCTTCACGATGGGGCGCGTGATGCCCACCGTGTCGCATTCCTGGAACGCATCCAGACCGATGGCCGCCGTGGGCACCTGGCCGGAGATGATCACCATGGGAATGCTGTCCATGTAGGCCGTGGCAATGCCGGTCACGGCATTGGTAAGCCCCGGGCCTGAAGTGACCAGCGCCACACCCACTTCGCCGGTGGCTCGTGCGTAGCCGTCTGCCGCATGCACTGCTGCCTGTTCATGGCGCACCAGCACATGCTGAATGGTGTCTTGCTTGTACAGCGCGTCGTAGATGTACAAAACTGCGCCGCCTGGGTAGCCCCAGATGTACTGAACGTTTTCGGCCTGCAACGACTTGACGAGAATTTCAGAACCCATGAGGTCCTGAGAGCCGGAGGCGGGGAAGTTGCCTTGGGAGGCAGCGGCTGCCGATGTGAGTTCAGCCTTTGTGATTTCCATGATCAACCTTTGTGAATTTCTCTGACGAAAAACCTTGGGTGCTCCTCGCATGGACTCTCGTGAAGCCAGCTCGGAACTTGAGGCCAAGGACATGGGCGGGATGATTGCCGCGCCCGACCGTGACCCGTTTGCCTTTTGAATTGCAAACGAAATTATCGCACTGCAACACGAACAAAACCAGCTATTCGCGGAAAATTCAGCGCCCAATGCGATAATTGAATGGCTATGACCGCTCTATCGTGCGTTCTCGCACGACATCGACCCTCCCGGGCTGACTCCTCTTGGCAACAGAACAAGAACTCTCCGATTTCCTCAAAAGTGTAGAAAAGCGCGCATTCAAGCGCTCGATCTATCACGTCCGCAACGAGGAAGCGGCCCTGGACATTGTTCAGGACAGCATGCTCAAGCTGGCCGAGCACTACGGCGACAAGCCCCCGGGCGAGCTGCCCATGCTCTTTCAGCGCATTCTGTCGAACTGCACGCTGGACTGGTTTCGTCGCCAGAAGACGCGCAATGCGCTGTTTTCCAGCATGAGCGACTTTGATGGACCGGGCGACGATGGCGCAGAATTTGATCTGCTTGAAGCCTATGCCGGCCCCGACAATGGGGAGCGGGCTGAAAGCGCGGAAGATCTGGCGCGGCGCGCGCAGACCTTCAAGGACATCGAAGCAGAGATTGAGGAGTTGCCAGCACGTCAACGGGAAGCGTTTCTCATGCGTTACTGGGAAGAAATGGATGTCGCAGAAACAGCAGCCGCCATGGGCTGCTCCGAAGGCAGCGTCAAAACACACTGTTTTCGTGCAGTACAGGCCCTCAGCAAGGCACTGAAGGCAAAAGGAATCGAGCCATGAACAAAGCAAACACTCTCCCCACCGAAATGGCGGCAGATCGTTTCGCCCGCCGCGTCACCGCGCGACTGACCAGTGGAACGGATGACCTGCCCTACGATATTTCCGAGCGGCTGCGCGCCGCCCGCATGCAGGCACTGGCCAAGCGCAAAGTCGTCGTGCAGGTCCGGCGTGCAGCCCCTGCCGTTCTGCATTCAGGCAACACGGCGGTGCTCGGCGGTGGCAACGAACGCAGTGGCTGGTGGAGTGCGCTGGTTTCGGCCATCCCGGTAATGGCCCTGCTGGTGGGACTTGTGGTGATCAATGACTCCCAGGACGAAATCGGCACCAACGAAGTGGCAGAAGTCGACGCTGCATTGCTGACCGATGATCTCCCCCCTGCAGCCTATTCCGACCCCGGTTTTGTACAGTTCCTGAAAACAGCCCATTCCAGCAACTGATTGCGCCCTTTTTTACTGCATGCACTCAAGTTCACCTGACGCCCGCCTCACCATGCCAGCCTTCGTGCTGGCTTTGGTGCTTTTAGGCGCGCTCGCGGCAGGCGGCGTGTCAGTGCTCAATCAGGTGCGCATGGCACCCGGCACCCTGCTTCCAGCCGCTGCGCTGGCACCCAAGTCTGGTGGCAAGGGCGCCCCCGGCACTGTGACCGACCCGACCCGGCAAACCCATGCCGGCCCGGGCTGGGAAGTTCTGAACACGCCCCAAAAATTGGCACTTTACCCACTGGCGGAACGTTGGGCACTTCTCAGCGAGTTGCAAAAACGGCGCTGGCTCGCCCTCGCCCAGAATTTTCCGACGCTGCCTGAAACCGAGCAGGAAAAGCTGCACAGTCGCATGACGGAATGGGCCAGCCTCAGCGCGCAGCAGCGCAATCAGGCAAGGCTCAACTATGCCGACTCCAATCGCCTGGCCCGCGACAACAAACTCGCCCAGTGGCAAGCCTATCAGGCGCTGAGTGACGAAGAAAAGCGCAAACTGGCTGCCCGCGCGGCAACCAAACCACAGGGCGCAGCCCCGGCGATCAAACCGGTTTCTCCCCGCAAGCTGGCACAGATTCCGGCGGCCTCGGAGGTCAACCCCAACCGCCCCAACCAGCCCAAGATTCCGCCCGTGAAGAGCCTGTCGCCGCGCGCTGCAACGCCGGTGCAGCGCGCCCCAGCGGCCGCGCCCGGCGCCCCTGGATATCCTGCACCGGCGCCGGCTCCTGTGGTGGAAACCAGCCCGGTCAACGTGCCTGTGGCCGAGCCAGTCACGCTGCCGCCCCTGTCGGCCACACCGCCCGCCCATAACCTTGCCCCAGGGGGGCACGATGCGCCCCTGCATGCTCCCCCGTAATTTGCATGTCTGCCTTGCCCTCCCCTGACGCACTGCCTGCCGCTGTGGCGGCACCCCTGAATCTGCAAGCCCCCCGCCTGATCCGCCGCATGGCATGCTGGATGTACGAAGGCATCCTGATGTTCGGCGTGGTCTTCATCGCCGGCTACCTGTTTGGCACCCTGAGCCAGACCCGCAACGCCATGGACAACCGCCACGCGCTGCAGGCCTTCCTGTTCGTGGTGTTTGGCATCTACTTCACCTGGTTCTGGGCCAAGGGGCAGACGCTGGCCATGAAGACCTGGCACATCCGTGTCGTGGATCGCGATGGCCGTCCGCTCACCCAGCGGCGCGCACTGCTGCGCTACGTTTGTTCCTGGCTGTGGTTTCTGCCGCCGTTGGCCGCTTTGGCACCTTTTTCGCTGCCGGGCGGTGAAGCCACGGTGATCGTACTGGGCTGGGTCGCCGTGTGGGCGGTGTTGAGCCGTTTTCATCCACAGCAGCAGTTCTGGCACGACGCACTGGCGGGCACACGCCTGGTGCACTACGAACCTGCAAAAAAGTAAGCCCTGTTCGGACCGACCCGTTCCGGACACATCCTCCCCCGACAATCGCGGCATGCAATCATCCGACCCGTCACACCGCGCACCTGCCAACCCCCAGAAGGCCCGGTCCGGGCTGAACCGCATCTGGCATGCCACCGGTTACTCCATCGCAGGGCTGCGTGCCGGCTGGAACGAAAAAGCGTTTCGCCAGGAAGCCCTTGCGGCCGTCGTCCTGGTTCCGCTGTCGTTCTGGCTGGGTCATGGCTGGGTCGAAGTGGCGCTGCTGGCGGGTTCAGTGGTGATCGTCATGATTGTTGAACTGCTCAACACCGGCATCGAGACCGCCATCGACCGCATCGGCCCCGAGTGGCACGACCTTTCCAAACGGGCCAAGGACATGGGCAGCGCTGCCGTACTGCTGTCGCTGCTGCTGTGCATCGGCATCTGGTCTGCCGCCATTCTTCAAAGGTTTCTTCATGGCTGAGCCCGCATTTTCGATCTGTGTGTACTGTGGCTCACGCCCTGGCGAGGGCGCTGCGTTTGCCCAGGCGGCTGCGGCCGTGGGCCAGTGGATTGGTTCGCATGGCGGCCAACTCGTCTACGGTGGCGGGCGCAGCGGCCTCATGGGCACGGTGGCCGAAGCCACGCGCCTGGCCGGTGGCCGTGTAGTGGGCGTGATACCGCAAACCCTGGTCGACAAGGAGCTGGCCAACCACCAGTGCGACGAGTTACACATCGTGCAGACCATGCATGAGCGCAAAGCCATGATGGCGGAGCGCAGCAACGCCTTTGTTGCGCTACCCGGCGGCATCGGAACCTTTGAGGAGCTGTTTGAAGTGTGGACCTGGCGCCAGCTGGGGTATCACGACAAGCCGCTGGGCCTGCTCAATGTGGCCGGCTATTACGACGCCTTGCTGGGCTTCTTGCAATCCAGCGTGGCCAACGGATTCATGGGCAATTGGCAAATGGACCTTCTGCACGCAAGCACCGATGTAGAGGCCCTGCTGCGCACGCTGGTGCAGGAGGCCGGTCCCGATCAGGCATCCATGCCATTGCGCTCGGTGATTTAAGAACCAAAGCCCCCGGTCGCGCAAACCTCAGCATCGGCCACCGCGCAAGGCGTACAGCGAGCTACGCAGCGCGCCTGCGGGGGGCGTCACGGATCAGATCGCTGCGTCATCCAGGTCGCCGGTGCGAATGCGCACCACGCGCTCCACGGCCGTCACGAAAATCTTGCCGTCCCCGATCTTTCCCGTGCGCGCCACATTCACGATGGCGTCCACGCAGCGCTCCAGGTCTTCGGTTTTGACCACCACCTCAACCTTCACCTTGGGCAGGAAATCAACCACATATTCGGCCCCGCGGTACAGCTCGGTGTGGCCTTTCTGGCGCCCAAAACCCTTCACCTCGGTCACGGTGAGGCCGGTCACGCCACATTCGGCCAAGGCTTCTCGGACTTCTTCGAGCTTGAAGGGCTTGATGACGGCGGTGATCATTTTCATGGGGGTCTCCTGGGGGATTTAAAAAAGCGGCGGGCCTGGCGGATGCCCGTCAGGCCCTGAATTTGCTGGTGATAGGGTAACGCCAGTCCTTGCCGAAGCTGCGGCGCGTCACGCGCACGCCCACAGGGGCCTGGCGGCGCTTGTATTCGTTGAGCTTGATCAGCCGTGTGACGCGCTCGACATCGGCGCGCTCAAACCCGGCTGCAATGATGGACTCTATCGGTTCATCATTCTCCATGTAGCGAGCCACGATCGCATCGAGCACCTCGTAAGCCGGCAAACTATCCTGGTCTTTCTGGTCGGGGCGCAACTCGGCACTGGGCGGGCGCGTGATGATGCGCTCGGGGATGGGGTTCGCCCCGGTGCCATACGGGTCGTGGGCATTGCGCCAGCGCGCCAGGGCAAACACCCGGGTCTTGGCCACGTCCTTGATGGGCGCAAAGCCGCCGGCCATGTCACCGTACAGCGTGCAGTAGCCCGTGGCCAGCTCACTCTTGTTGCCGGTGGTCAGCACAATGGCCCCGAATTTGTTCGACAAGGCCATGAGCAGCATGCCGCGGATGCGCGCCTGCAGGTTCTCTTCGGTCGTGTCTTCGGCGCGGCCGGCAAAATGCGGCGCCAGCGCGGCCTTGAAGGCCTCGAACTGTGACGCAATCGAGATTTCGTCATGGCGCACACCCATGCGCTCGGCCATGTCGCGCGCATCGATCCAGCTGATGTCCGCCGTGTAGGGCGACGGCATCATCACCGTGCGCACCTTGTCGGCGCCCAGGGCATCCACCGCAATGGCCAGCACCAGCGCCGAATCAATGCCGCCCGACAAACCCAGCAAGGCGCCCGGGAAGCCGTTTTTGCCCACATAGTCGCGCACGCCCAGCACCAGCGCATCCCACAGGTCGGCTTCCAGGCTGCACTCGGGCACCACCTCTGCTTCTATTTTGATAGCTGCTTGCGCTTGCCGGATATGCGCAAACACCAGTTTTTCCTTGAAACCTGGGGCGCGCCCCGCTACCGAGCCATCTGCATTCAGGGCAAACGAGCGGCCTTCAAAAACCACCTCGTCCTGCCCGCCCACCAGGTGGGCATAGACCAGTGGCAGGCCGGTCTCGGCCACGCGCTCGCGCATGGTCTGCTCGCGCTCGGCGCTCTTGCCCAGGTGAAAGGGCGATGCATTGATCACCGCCAGCAGCTGCGCCCCCGCGCTGGCAGCAGCGCGTGCAGGCTCTGGAAACCATGCGTCTTCGCAGATCAGCACCCCGACCCGCACGCCCTGCACCTCGAAAACGCAGGGCGACTGGCCGGCAACGAAATAGCGGCGCTCATCGAACACCTGGTAATTGGGCAGCTCGCGCTTGGCATAGGTCTGCTCGATCTGGCCATGCCGCAGCACGCTGGCCGCATTCAGGCACGGGCTGAACGCCGGGTCGCCGGCAGCCAGCTTTTGCGGATGGCCCAGAACGATCGCAAGGCCATTCAACCCCGCGGTCTCGCGGGCCACGGTTTTCACGGCATCATCACAGGCCGCCAGAAACGCGGGGCGCAGGAACAGGTCTTCTGCCGCGTAGCCACAGATGGCCAGTTCGGGCGTCAGCAACAGACGCGCGCCCTGCGCGTGAGCTTCATGCGCGGCTGCGATGATTTTCTGCGCATTGCCGGGCATGTCGCCCACGACAAAATTGAGCTGAGCGGTGCAAATGGAGAGCATCATGGAACTGGAATCGGCTTTTGTAGCCGGGTTGGACACCGCCACCACAGCCCACAACGGCCCCGTGCAAAACGGTGGTCCACGGAGGCAGCATGGCTGAAGGCGCCATTATCGCGCGCGTGCTGGCATCGCCGCTGGAGGTGGACGCCACTGCCTGGAACGCCCTGCTGGCACTGCAATCGCACCCCACCCCGTTCATGCGCCACGAATACCTGGCCGCCCTGCATGAGAGCGAGAGCGCTGTTCCCCACACGGGCTGGACACCCCGGTTCATGACCCTGTGGGAGGGCGACCTGCTGGTGGCAGCCTGCCCGCTGTACCTCAAAAGCCATTCTTACGGCGAATACGTGTTTGACTGGGCCTGGGCCAGTGCCTACGAGCAACACGGCGTCCCCTACTACCCCAAGGCCGTGGTGGCGGTGCCCTTCACGCCCGTGCCCGGCACCCGGCTGATGGCGCGCGACGCCGCAGCCCGCCAGTGGCTGGTGCAGGCGCTGTGCCAGTGGTGCGAGGACGAGGGCATCTCGTCACTGCATGTGCTGTTCGCCAGCGACGACGATGTGCTGACCGGCGCCCGCGAAGGACTGATGCTGCGGCATACGGTGCAGTTTCATTGGAAGAATGTGGCCCCCACGCTCGGCACTGACGTGTCCTCGCTGCCCCCCGAGGGGGCTCTCGCCGCCTTGGGACGGCCCGGCGGCGGCTCGGGTGCGGCCCCCACGCTCGGCACTGACGTGTCCTCGCTGCCCCCCGAGGGGGCTCTCGCCGCCTTGGGGCGGCCCGGCGGCGGCTCGGGTGCGGCCCCCACGCTCGGCACGGGCGGGTTTTTGCTGCCCACAGAGAGCGTCCTCGCAGCGGTCGAAAGCCATTGCGACAGCGGCTCGGCGGCAGCCGGAACGCTTGCCTACCGCGATTTCGACGATTTTCTGGCGCACCTCACGCAGGAAAAGCGCAAGAAATTCCGCCAGGAACGCCGGCGCGTGGCCGAGGCAGGTGTCACCTTTCGCTGGGCACTGGGGGCTGACATCACTGCGGACGACTGGAACTTCTTTTACCGTTGCTACGAACGCACCTATCTGGAACACGGCAACCCGCCCTACCTCACGCGGGCATTCTTTCAGCAGATGGCCGATCGCATGCCCGAACACTGGCTGCTGTTTATTGCAGAGCGCGAAGGCCGTCCAATTGCTAGTAGTTTGATAGCTATCAGCGCACAGCCATCAAGCGCCAGAGGCCAATATCATTCAAAGTATGCCGGCTGCACCGCCTACGGCCGTTACTGGGGTGCGCTGGAGCGGGTGGACTGCCTCCATTTCGAAGCCTGCTACTACCAGCCCCTGGCATGGTGCATTGCGCATGGCGTGCAGCGATTCGAAGGCGGCGCGCAAGGCGAGCACAAAATGGCCCGCGCCCTGCTGCCCGTTCCGGCGACCAGCATGCACTGGCTGGCAAATCCGGCATTTGCCGATGCGGTGGACCGGTTTCTGGCACGCGAAGGTGCGGGGGTAGAGCAGTATCTGGACCATCTGCAGGCACGCAGCCCGTTTCGGGCGGCCTGACACCTCGCCTCACACAATGGCGGGGCCAAAACCCGGCGGCCTTGCGCCGCCGACGCTGCGGGGCCTCAGCCGCCGCAGGCGCCACCCGAGCAGCAAGAACCGCCCGTGGCTGCGGCGGGCTCGGTCTTGCTGATCTGTACACGCCACAGATCGGGGCCTTGCTGCAGATAAGCCCATTTGAACGCGCCCGCAGAGCGGACCTCGAATTGCTGGCGCAGGGGCTGTGGATCATGGTCGTTGACCAATTGCAGCGCCTCGCCGGGCAACAGCGCATCGAAGCGGCCAAAAATCAGGGCGTGGCGCTCGCGGGGCGCAATTTCGCGTACATCGATGACGGAATTCTGGGTGGAAGTCATGGCAAAGCCTTTCTAGGGGAAGTGAACAAGAGCAACGAAAAATGATTCAGACGGGCAACCTCGGCCCCGGCGCTGAGTCGTTGAGGCGCTGGCAAGGCGTTGCAACAACACCGCCCGCGCACAGCGCCATCAGCCGTCCTTGCCGTCCAGCCGGGTCTGGAACAGCCAGGGGGTAAAGAGGCCCAGGTAAATGGCAAAAGCCGTGGACCAGGCCAGCGCGGCCACCACCAGTGTGGCGGCATACCACTGCGGTGCGGCCAGCGGCACAAGGACACGCAAAACAGCGGCGCCCATCACCAGCCCATAGGCCAGCACCTCCAGCCGGGAAGCCTGCAGCGGCCGACCCGTGTGGCCGCGCGCCGTGCGGGTGATCATGCCGATGATCAGCCCCCCCGTGACACCCACGGCAAAGGCATGCACCGCGGCAGACACGGCCACAACACCCAGTTGCGCCAAGGCCAGCAGAGCAAAGCCCACAGGAATCCAGGCATACGACGCGTGCAGAATCCACAAGATGGGACGGTTGCGGGTGATCCAGGGCTTCCAGCGCCACATGCGCACGCCGTGCAGCAGCGCCGCCAGCCCGGCAAGCACCGCCGTGACCGCGCCCACGCCAAAAGGAGCACACACCCACGACACCAGCGCCAGGGCCGTGACGGCCATGGTGGTGAGTTCCAGCGGGCGCTGCGCCTGCAGCTTGAGCCCCGGGTTCACGCTCATGGTGAAAGCCGGCACCACGCGTCCGGCCATGACGCATTCAATCAGCACAATGAGCGCCAGGCCAGCATGCAGCGCCTGCACGGGCGGCAGGCTGATGACACCCATGACCGCCAGGTGAAACGCGACATTGGCCAGCGACAGCAGCACCAGCACCCCCATCAGCGGCAAATTGCGGCGGTTGCGCGCCCGCAGCAGCACCGCCAGCAAAATGCCCGCCACCACCGGCAGCAAGACCATGTCCAGCGCTGCATAGACCGCATAGGGGGCCACCACGGCAGCCACCCTGGCGGCAAGCCAGAGCAGTGCCAGCGCCCCCAGCAACGCACCGCGCGGCGTGGACAGCCCTGTCCACGCCTTCACGGCCGTGAGCAAGAACCCGATGATGACGGTGGCGGCAAACCCGAACAGCATTTCGTGGGCGTGCCACAGCAGGGGAGCGACCGGAAGATCGAGCGCAAGCCACCCAAGCATGGAAGCTATCCACAGCGGCACGGTCAGGCACGCCACAAAGGCCGCGCCCAGATAAAACGGGCGAAAACCCAGACGCAGGAATGGCAAGCCCTGCAAAGCAGAGGCCGGAGCCACGCCTGCGGTGGAGACGACGGGTGTTGAGATGGGTTTCATGCGGTGCGGCCCGCTGCGCCGGAACGACGCAAGCAGCGGAAATTTATAAGATTCATTTTACATGAATATTAATGCGTGACGCTCGCCAACACAACATCCGCCACACGCGCTGCGGCGCAAAAAGTACTTTGACAGCACAACGGTGGCGCAGGGCAAGCCGCTAAAAAGCGTGCAATGCTCTGCCGCTGCACGGCGGCAGTTACCGACCGTCAGGGCATCAGCGATTGAGGTTTTTTGTGCGAGGCAGCCCTGCCCTCCGCCGCAGCGTTGCCCGGCCTTCACCCTGCTGAAGAAGTGAGGGCCGCGCCCCCCGGACTGCCCGAGAAAAGGAGTGCTGATTCGCCGGTGCCGCTTACTGCGCGACCTGGGCCACCAGGCCCATTTCGGCGCTGCTCAGCAAGGATTCAATGTCCATCATGATGAGCATGCGGTCGCCCACGGTGGCAATGCCGGTCACAAAGGCCGAGTCCACCTGGCTTTCAAACTGTGGCGCCGGCTTGATGGCATCGGGCGTGAGGGCTACCACATCGGCCACGGCATCCACCACCGCACCCAGCACGGTGCCACCCACGTTCAGGATGATGACCACGGTGAAATCGGTGTAATCGGCCTGGGGGCAGTGCAGTTTCAGGCGCAGATCCACGATGGGAACGATGCGCCCGCGCAAATCCACCACGCCCTTGATGAAGTCGGGCGCATGCGCCATGCGCGTGGGCTGCTCGTACGAGCGGATCTCCTGCACCCGCAGGATATCGATGCCGTACTCCTCCTCCCCCAGGCGAAAGGTCAGATATTCCGCCGCGCGGGCTGCGGCAGCGGTGCGCGAAGACGCCTCGGAACGGGTTGCAGTGGGGGCAGAAATCATGTGCGCATCCTTGAAAACATCGGTTCGGGCAGGCTGGCGACTGCGCCGGGCCTGCGCATATCGCCAGAGCATAGCAGTCTTCAGTTGCATTTACTCACAACTACCCCGTTGCCAGCGTGGCGCGGATCGATGGCGCGGTATGGACGGACTTCGTGCGGGGGCCACGGGCGTTTGGTGCTGCGTTGGCCGTCTGGTCGACGCGGCAGCATTCCCCAGGCTGCCCACCGGCCAGAAAAAAAGCATGCACCCCGTTGGGGTGCATGCTTTAATTTTGATAGCTGTCAGCGCTTATTAGTAAAGGGCTTCGGCGTCATTTGATTCAAAAATGGGGTTGAACCGGCTCAACCCAGGCTCTTTTGGTAGTTGGCGATGCCGTCGCTGATTTCCTTCTTGGCCGAGTCGATACCTTCCCAGCCCAGCACCTTGACCCACTTGCCTTTTTCCAGGTCCTTGTAGTGCTCGAAGAAGTGAGCGATGGCGTTGCGGCGCATGGCGTTCACGTCGTCGATGGTCTTCCAGTGGTCGTACATGGGCAGGATCTTGGAGGTGGGCACCGCAATGACCTTGCCATCCACGCCGGCTTCGTCTTCCATCATCAGGATACCCAGGGGGCGGCAAGTCACGACCACACCGGGATGAAGGGGGTAAGGCGTGATCACCAGCACGTCCACCGGGTCACCGTCGCCCGACAGCGTTTGCGGCACATAGCCGTAGTTCGTGGGGTAGTGCATGGCCGTGGTCATGAAACGGTCCACGAAGATGGCGCCCGATTCCTTGTCCACTTCATACTTGATAGGGTCGGCGTTCATCGGGATCTCGATGACCACATTGAAGGTATCGGGAACGTTCTTGCCTGGGGGGACGTTGTTGAGAGACATGTCTTGTATGAAAAGTTGATTGAAGACAATCCACGCAGCACGACGCGTCGGGATTAACCCTGATTTTAGGCACACACCCCTTTCTGCCCGCTTGCAATCTGGCGTTTGGCTGTAAATTGGGTCTGTTGGCCAATCGACTCCAGTACGCTAGAGCGCGAGGAAGCAACGCAGCGGAAGCACACCGATGCGTTGTGTTTCCTTCCGTGCATCTCAATACTTCAAGGAGTGACGAATGGCTGGAAATACAGCGCTGACTGCCCCTCTGATACTGGCTCTGGTTTGCGGATTGATTGCGGTGGCCTATGGAATCTGGGCCCGGGGATGGATTCTTGCCAAGGACCCCGGCAATGCCCGCATGCAGGAGATTGCCGCCGCCATCCAGGCCGGGGCTGCTGCCTACCTCGCCCGCCAGTACAAGACCATCGCCATCGTCGGCGTGGTGCTGGCGGTTCTCATCGGCATTTTTCTCGACGGCACGACGGCCGTGGGCTTTGTGGTGGGCGCGGTGCTCTCGGGCGCCTGCGGCTTCATCGGCATGAACGTGTCGGTGCGCGCCAACGTGCGCACAGCGCAGGCCGCCACGCACGGCATTGGCCCGGCGCTCGATGTAGCGTTCCGGGGCGGGGCCATCACCGGCATGCTGGTGGTGGGGCTGGGCCTGTTGGGCGTCACGGGCTTTTACTGGTTTCTGGCGGGCAACGGCAATCTCACGCCCACGGCCAACCTGGCCAATCTGCTCAACCCGCTGATCGGCTTTGCGTTTGGCTCGTCGCTGATCTCGATCTTTGCGCGCCTGGGCGGCGGCATCTTCACCAAGGGCGCCGATGTGGGCGCCGACCTGGTGGGCAAGGTCGAGGCGGGCATCCCTGAAGACGACCCGCGCAACCCCGCCGTGATTGCCGACAACGTGGGCGACAACGTGGGCGACTGCGCCGGCATGGCGGCCGACCTGTTCGAGACCTACGCCGTGACGCTGATCGCCACCATGGTGCTGGGCGCGCTGCTGGTGGGCACCGCGCCCGTCAACGCCGTGGTGTACCCACTGGCGCTGGGGGCTGCGTCCATCATTGCGTCCATCATCGGCTGCTTCTTCGTGAAGGCCTCGCCCGGCATGAAGAACGTGATGCCTGCGCTGTACAAGGGCCTGGCGATTGCGGGCGTGCTGTCACTCATCGCCTTCTATTTCGTGACCATCTGGATCATGCCGGACAACACCATCACCGCCACCGGCAGCCAGATGAAGCTGTTTGGCGCGTGCGCCACCGGGCTGGTGCTGACGGCAGCGCTGGTATGGATTACCGAGTTCTACACCGGCACGCAATACTCGCCCGTGCAGCACATCGCCCAGGCATCGACCACGGGCCACGGTACCAACATCATTGCGGGCCTGGGCGTGTCGATGCGCTCCACGGCCTGGCCCGTGATCTTTGTGTGCCTGGCCATTCTCTCGGCCTACCAGCTGGCAGGCCTTTACGGCATTGCCGTGGCGGCCATGTCCATGCTGAGCATGGCGGGCATCGTGGTGGCGCTGGATGCCTATGGCCCCATCACCGACAACGCCGGCGGCATTGCCGAAATGGCCGAGCTGCCCAGCAGCGTGCGCGACGTCACCGACCCGCTGGACGCCGTGGGCAACACCACCAAGGCCGTCACCAAGGGCTATGCCATTGGCTCGGCCGGGCTGGCCGCGCTGGTGCTGTTTGCCGACTACACCCACAAGCTCGAAAGCTATGGCCGCGCCATCAGCTTTGACCTGAGCGATCCTTTGGTGATCGTGGGTCTTTTCATCGGTGGGCTGATCCCCTACCTGTTTGGCGCCATGGCCATGGAGGCCGTGGGCCGCGCCGCTGGTGCTGTGGTGGTGGAAGTGCGCCGCCAGTTCCGTGACATTCCCGGCATCATGGAGGGCACGGCCAAGCCCGAATACGGCAAGGCCGTGGACATGCTGACCACCGCCGCCATCAAGGAGATGGTGATCCCCAGCCTGCTGCCTGTGGTGGTGCCCATCGTGGTGGGCCTGGCGCTTGGCCCCAAGGCGCTGGGCGGCCTGCTGATGGGCACCATCGTTACGGGCCTGTTCGTGGCCATCAGCATGTGCAC
>ERZ1023652.77-NODE-77-length-22439-cov-7.516180_pt1 | contig 22439 bp, 20 predicted proteins | sample MGYA00520879_ERZ1023652 | MGnify/ENA primary metagenome ERZ1023652 (study PRJEB33180, sample SAMEA4044469) | wastewater metagenome | place: Denmark | collected 2016-04-02 | study: EMG produced TPA metagenomics assembly of the PRJEB13832 data set (Local surveillance...
CTGGTGCTGGCCTCGGGCCGGGGCGAGCGCTTTGCGGCATCGGGCGGCATGGTGCACAAGCTGCGCGCCGCCTTGGGCGACAAAACAGTGCTGGAGCACACGCTGGCCGCCGTGCGCGCCAGCGGCTTGCCCTGGCATCTGGAGGATGCAGGGCACCCGGGCATGGGCGATTCGATAGCGGCGGCGGTGCGCGCCACGGCGGGCGCGCCTGGCTGGCTGGTGCTGCCGGGCGACCTGCCGCTGGTGTTGCCCGAAACCCTGCGCTCCATCGCTGCCGCCCTGGCGGACTGTGCCGTGGCCGTGCCTTTGTACCAAGGCGAGCGCGGCCACCCCGTGGGGTTTGCAGCCGAATGCCAACCAGGGCTACTGGCCCTGACCGGCGAGCAGGGCGCCGCCAGCGTGGTGCGCCAGCAGGCGCAGCAGGGCAGGGTGCGGTGGGTGGATGTGGACGATGCAGGCACGGTGACCGATGTGGACACCGTGCAGGACCTGGAGCGCGCCGCGCAGAGGCTGGCGGCGCGCGGGTAACGTGGGTGACGTGGGTGACGTGGCTAACGCAAAACGTTGCAATCCGTCGCCGCCCGTTACTTGGCCGTGATGACGGCGCAGGCCAGGCGCGGGCCTGCATTGCCGGTGGGCTGGGTCTTGAAGTCGTCGGGGTCGCGGTGCACGATCAGGCCCTTGCCCACGATGTCGTTGGCGCTGCCGCCCACGCGGATCGTGCGCGATTCAAAGTGGATTGCAGCCACGCCACTGGCGTCGGCCTTAACGCTGGGCAGGTCGCCCGTGTGGTGCTCGCCCATGCCATGGTGACCATGCGGCTTGCCACCCGGGTTGAAGTGGCCGCCGGCACTCAGGCCGTCGCCGCTGGAGCAATCGCCTTTTTCATGCACATGAAAACCATGCTCGGCGCCCGGCTTGAGGCCACTGATGGAGCCCGACACCTTCACCACCTCGCCCCACTGCACAAAGGTCACCGTGCCCGCTGCGGTGTTGCCGCGCGTGGGTTCCAGTTTGGCCGTGGCGCTGGGGCCTGACGAATACCCGGCGCAGCCGGCCAGCGAGGCCACCACGGCGGCCGACACGAAAACGGTGTGAAAGGACATGGCGAAGACTCCTGAAGTGGGTTGAGGGAAACCACCGGCATTCACGGAGATGGGGGGCTTGCCCCAGGCGCTGCCGGTGGGCGCCTTGGTGTCTGGGGCACATTCTCCATCCGGCAACCCATAACCACAACTGCTCTCAGCCACAGTGCGCAGTCAGCCGAATGTCGTGCGGTGGCTGTGCGCGGCGTTCACACCGAAATCAGCACGTCGCACTGCGACTGGGCCAGGGCATAGCGCGTGACGCTGCCCAAAAGCATGTCTTCCACGGAGCTTTCCCCTTGCTTGCCCATGACGATCAGGTCGCAATCGAACTCCTGCTCTTGCTGAACCAGCACGAGTGACGGGTCCCCGTGCATCACCAGCGCCGGGGTCAATGCCGGGTTCAGACCTGCCTGCAGGCACAGCGCCTCCATATTTTGCCGTGCTTCCTGGCGCGCGTTGGCGCGGTACTGCTGGATCTGATCGGTTTGCACACCGGCGAATTCCATCATTCCCTCAAAAGGCACGTCAAAGGCATGCAGCAAGATGAGCGCTGCGCCCGGCGCAACCGCCTGCGCGAGGCGTATGGAGCGCAGGGATGCCGCAGAAAAATCCACAGGCACCAGCACCGTCTTGTAGGGCTCGTGCGGCGCCTGTTTGACCACCAGCATGGGGCGCGTGGCCCTGCTCACCATGCGGTCGGCCGTGGAGCCCAGCAGCATGTGCCGCATGAAACTGGCGCCCCGCGCGCCCAGCACCACCAGGTCGGCGTTGATCGTTTCGGTGTGCTGGCGCAACTCAGCAAGCAACGAGCCACTGGCCACATGCACCTGCGCCGTAACGCCATGGCGCCGCGCCACTGCCTTGGCCAGCTCTTGCATGGCGTTGTGCGGGGCATCCAGCATGCGTTTTTCCAGATCCGACGGAATCTGCCCGGCCAGGCGCCGCAGCCTTTCTATGGGCGCGGGCGTGGCAACGTGCACCAGATCGAGCTGCGCCCCGGTTGCCTGTGACACGCTGGCGGCACGCTCGACCGCGTGGCGCGCGGGGGCAGAAAGATCGGTGGCGGCGACAAGCCGGTTCAAGGTGGCCATGGTGATTCTCCAACGGGCAAACGAGGGCTGGGGCGTTTCATTCTCTTGGACGGGCAGGTACAGCCCGGCACCGCAAAGGAGCCTGCAGCGCCCGATGTGCAGGTTTCTCTTCCACTGCTGGGCTGCTCGGGGGTGTTCATGCGCGCCAGAAAATCAGCGTGCCCAGATACACCGCATAGGCTGCCACAAAGCAGGCACCCTCCTTGCGAGAAATGAGGCGGTCGGACGCGAACACCGGCACACACACCAGAGCCACCAGTGCGGCCAGTGGAAGGTCAATGTGCAGCAGCGGTGCATCCACCGGCACCCCGGCGGGCGAGGCGAGACTGGTGACGCCCAGGATGAACAGGATGTTGTAGGTGCTGCTGCCGATGAGGTTGCCAATGGCAATGTCACGCTCGTTTTTCAGCGTGCCCATGATGGTGGTGGCCAGCTCGGGGGCCGAGGTGCCAATGGCCACGATGGTGAGGCCCACCACGGCATCCGAAACACCCAGTGATTTGGCAATGTCTACTGCGCCCGATACCAGAAGCTCAGCCCCCACCACCGCTACCACGATACCGGCAGCGAGCATCAGCACACTTACCGTGCCCTGCAGCGTGGCAACTCGGGGCAGGATGTTTTTGGCGCTGTACTCGCGCGAAAACTCTTGCTGGATGGGCAGGCTTTCACGCCGGCTCAGGCGCACCATGGCAATGGTGTAGAGCACGGATGCAGCCACCATCCAGGCGCCCTCTTGGCGGCTGAGCAGGCCGTCCCACGCCATCCACAGCAGCGCCAGCGCCGAGCCCACCATCACGGGCAAATCCAGTTTCAGGCTGAGCAGCTGCACCTTGAGCGGCATGATCCACGCGCTCAACCCCAGAATCAGCAGGATGTTGACGATGTTGGTGCCGGCAATGTTGCCCACCGCAAGGCCACCATTGCCTTCTGCCGCCGCCGTCAACCCAACGGCCAGCTCGGGTGTGCTGGTGCCTATGGCCACCACCGTCAGGCCAAGAACCATGGGTGAAACCCCCAACAGGGCACCCACCCGTGATCCGCCACGAACGATGAGCTCCGCCCCCACGATGACAACAATGAGTCCGGCGATAAAGGAGGTGATGGCAACCAGGTGCATGCGTTCCATTATGGGAGGCGGTACGGGCCGTCCGCGAGACCATGCACCACGCGCCATCGGCATATGGCAAGTGGCTCAGCTTTTGGGGAAGGACAACGCAAGCAGCCGCGCCAGCGCCCGGTCGTGAATGCCCTGGCGGCGCAACTCGTCAAAGGTGGCCTGCGCGTAGTCGCGTGTGGTGCCATAGCGCCCACTGGCCTGCAGAAAAATGCGCCGGTATTCGTCCTCGTGCAATTCCCCCGTATGGCTGGGGCTTTGGCGCGACAAGGTAAATGCCAGCGCCTGCACCGGGCCTTGCATGGTGTGGCAGGTGAGCCAGCGCGGGTCGTAGACCGCCAGAGGCATTTCTCGCTGCCAGAGGTTGACCATGACATCGTGCGCATGGGCGCGCTCCACCCGAAACACCATCCCCCGGCAACTACCGCCCGAGAGCATGCCAAACACCAGGCCAGGGCATTCGGGCGTGCCCCGGTTGATGCGGCTCCACATCTTGAGCGCCCGATGCCAGCCGTGCACCCGCGCGCTTCTGCGCTCGGCAAAGTCGAAGTCGGGCCGCCAGATCAGCGAGGCATAGCCAAACACCCACAGATCGCTGCGGCCGCCCCATTGCTGCAAGGCACGCTCCAGCATGGGTGCCGGGTCACGGGTGGGCGCGGAGAGCATCGTCATGGCAACACTTTACAATTGTTGGTTGGTCCAACAGGTCACTATTTACGGAGTTTTCCCATGTCATTTAACAGTTCTGACGACGACAGCCAGCAGCGTTTTGCCCTCGGTTTCCTGATTGCGCTGATTGCGCTGTTGATCTCTGTGGTGGTGGGCACCGTGGTGGTCAAGCAGCTGGGCGGATCGGCCCAATCCCAGCCTGCGGAAACGGCTGTTGCAGGCACCGCGCCAGCAGCGGCGGCCGCAGACGCTGATGCAATGGCAGCCGACGGCGCCAGCGTGCGCGTGGAAAACGGCGTGGTGAAGTTCTACTTTGCCAGCGGCAAGGCCGATCTGGCTGCAGGCGCCAACGAAGCTCTGGCCGATGTCGTCAAGGGTGTAGCCGACGGAAAAATGGCCGTGGTGTCTGGTTTTCATGACGCCACGGGCGACGCCGCTCTGAACGCCGAGTTGGCCAAGCAACGCGCCCTTGCCGTGCGCGACGCGCTCAAGGGCCTGGGCGTGGCCGAAGACAAGATTGAGCTGAAGAAGCCCGAAGAAACCACCGCCACCGGCAGCAACGCCGAAGCCCGCCGTGTGGAAGTGGTCCTGGGCGGCATGTAAGCCCAAGTTCTGGTGGGGCAGGGGAGCCGTGGATGCCACCCCTGCCTGCCCCCATGAAGAAGCCCGGCATTGCCGGGCTTTTTTGCGGGTGTACTGCGGATTTCACACGATGGAGGTGGGGTGCCCACCACCAAGCGGTGGCGGCAGAAGAACCACTTGTTTGTATAAAAAGTGCCTCTAGCCCTTATCAATAAAGCGCCAATAGCTACTATATTAATAGCAAATCGGGTCTGCTGCCCGTCAACCGCTTGAACGCACGATTCAACGCAAACCCGTACCGCCCGCGCCCTCTGTGCGCTGGATCAACTCAATCTTGTAGCCATCGGGGTCGGTGACAAACGCGATGACGGTGCTGCCGCCTTTGACGGGGCCTGCTTCACGCGTCACATTGCCGCCAGCGGCCTTGATTTTTTCGCATGCTGCGTAGGCGTCTGGCACGCCCAGCGCAATGTGGCCATAGGCGTTGCCGTGGTCGTAGCTCTCGGTGCCCCAGTTGTAGGTCAACTCAATTTCGGCCTGACCGGGGTTGCCGCCATCAAATCCCAGAAACGCCAGCGAGTATTTGTACTCGGGGTTTTCAGACTGGCGCAGCAGTTGCATGCCCAGCACCTGGGTGTAGAAATCAATCGAGCGTTGAAGGTTGCCAACGCGCAGCATCGTGTGGAGGAATTTCATGCCCTCGATTGTGCAGGCAAGTCAAAAACCAGGCAGGTGGTGGTGGCGTGGGCATACAGCGTGCCGTCGGGCCCCACCAGGCGCGCCTCGGCCGTGGCCAACTGGCGCCCGCTGTGGATCACGCGGCCTTCAGCGCGCACGCGTTGCACCTTGGGCGTGATGGCCTTGACCAGGTTGATGCCCAGCTCGGCCGTGGTGTAGCCACGCCCGGGCTCCATGCGCGTGTGCACGGCGCAGCCCAGCGCCGAGTCGAGCAGGGTGGCAAACCAGCCGCCGTGCACGGTGCCCATGGGGTTGAGGTGCTCGGCGCGCGGAGTGCCCTGGAAGATGGCCGTGCCTTCTCCCACTTCCACAATCAGAAAATCCAGCGTCTTGGCGATGGCGGCGTAGGGCAGCTCGCCGCGCAGCATGGCCTGCATCTGTTCCAGCCCGTTCAGGTGGGCAATCTGTTCACGCTGCGCCACGCCCGGGCCGGGGCCGACTTCCAGCCGCTCCAGGATCTCGCGTTCTTGCGCAAGCCAGTGTTCAAGGTGGTTGTGTTGGGTCATGGGGTGTCGTGGTCGGTGGTGGAGTTTGAATGTAAATATTGCATATGCAATTATTGCAGATACAATTAAATTCATGCAAGCCGACACAACCCCCATGGACTCTGCCGCAGCGCCCGCTTCCCAAGCGGCCCAGGCTCTGCCGCAAGGCTGTACCAACTTCAAGCTGCGCCAGCTGATGCGCCGCGTGGCAACCCACTACGACGCCGAAATGGCGCAGTGCGGGCTCAAGACCACGCAGTATTCGTTGCTGTCGCATGTGCTCAAGCTGGGGCCAATCCGCCCAGGCGACCTGGCGGTGGCCATGAAGATGGATGCCTCCACGCTCACCCGCAACCTGCGCCCTCTGGTAGATGCCGGTTGGGTCACGCTGGAGGCCGGCGCCGATGCGCGTAGCCGCCTGGCGCACATCACCGACACCGGCCGCGACAAACGCGCCGAAGCGCAGCGCCACTGGATGGCAGCCCAACTGGCGCTGAACGAAACGCTGGGCGCCGAACGCGTGATGGCGCTGCATGCACTCGTGGATGAATCCATGGATCTGCTGGCGGCGCTTCCCATGCAGGAGACTGGCCATGACGAATAAGTCCCCGATGTGCTGCAACTGGTTACCGTGCGTATCATGGTGCCGCGCAAACCCCGTGCTGCTGCAGCGGTGACGACATGACCGACACCCTGAACCCGCGCACCCGCATGCTGCTGGAGGCGCCCATTGCGCCCACGCTGCTGCGACTGGCTGCGCCCAATGTGCTGGTGATGCTGGCGCAGGCGGGCGTTGGGCTTATCGAGACCTACTTTGTCGGCAAGCTGGGCACCGATGCGCTGGCGGGCATGGCGCTCGTCTTTCCGGTGGTCATGCTGATGCAGATGACCTCGGCCGGTGCCATGGGCGGCGGCATCGCGTCGGCCATTGCCCGCGCTTTGGGCGCGCGGCGGCGGGACGATGCCGATGCGCTGGTGCTGCATGCGCTGGCCATTGCGGCGGTGTTCTCGCTGGTCTTTACGGTGGGCATTGTGGGAGGAGGGCGCTGGCTTTACACCCGCATGGGCGGCATCGGAGGCGCGCTGGATGCGGCACTGGTCTATTCCAACTGGGTGTTTGCGGGCGCTTTTCTGGTGTGGCTGTTCAACACGCTGTCGGCCGTGATCCGGGGCACGGGCAACATGGCGGTGCCCGCGTATGTCACGGTGCTGGGTGCGGTAGTGCTGGTGCCGCTGTCGCCGCTTTTCATCTTTGGCTGGGGCCCCATGCCCGGCCTGGGCATTGCCGGGGGTGCGATCGCGCTGATGTCGTATTACCTGATCGGCAGTGTGGTGCTGGCGGCATATCTGTGGTCCCCGCGCAGCTTGCTCCAGCCCTCGTTCAAGCACATCCGGTTTCGTTGGATCTTGTTCAAGGACATCCTGCGGGTCGGGCTGGTGGGCACCGTCTCTACCGTCGCCACCAATCTGTCGATTGGCGTCACCACCGCGTTGGTGGGCGGCTTTGGCACGGCGGCCATCGCGGGCTATGGAACTGCGTCGCGGCTTGAATATCTGCTGGTGCCACTGGTATTCGGCCTGGGCGCACCGCTGGTGGCCATGGTGGGCACTTGTATTGGTGCAGGCCAGCGCGAACGAGCGCTGCGCGCCACTTGGATCGGCGCGGCCATGGCGTTTGTGATGGCCGAAGCGATAGGGTTGTGGGCAGCGGCGTTTCCGGGCGCGTGGCTGTCTCTGTTCAACAGCGACCCCGCCATGCTGGAGGCGGGCGCGCAGTATCTGCGCACCGTCGGGCCGGTGTACGGTTTTTTTGGCCTGGGCCTGGTGCTGTACTTTGCCTCGCAAGGGGCAGGGCGCTTGCTCTGGCCGGTGATCGGCAACATCGTGCGCCTTGCCGTCGCGGTAACGGGAGGCTGGCTGGCGCTGCGCTGGGGCGGTGGTTTGGCGGCGGTGTTTGCCGCGCAGGGCGTGGCGCTGGTGCTGTACGGCGTGGTCAACGCCTGGGCGATCGCGGGTGGTGCCTGGTTCGGCCCGGTGGGTTGGCCGCGCAGCATGGCGGGCTTGCTGCGGCGCATGCCTCAGGTTTAAAAAATATGATCAAAATGGCCGCTAGCGCTTATCCATAAAGCGTTAGCAGCTATCAATTCAGTAGTTTTTGTTGAATCAAACTGGAACGGTGTAGTTCAGCGTCATGCGCCCGCCATCTACCGTCACGATCTCGCCGGTCACATAGCTGGCGGCATCGCTGGCCAGCCAGGCCACCACATCGGCAATCTCCGACGGCTCGCCGAGCCGCTTCATGGGGGTGCGGCTCATGATTTTCTTACGGGCGTCATCACTGGTCAGCACGGCCTTGGCAGCCAGCTCGGTGGCGATGGTGCCGGGGGCCACGGCGTTCACGCGGATGTTCTTGTCGGCCAGCGCCAGGGCCATCACGCGCGTGAGCTGGTTCACGCCGCCTTTGCTCACGTTGTAGCTGGAGATGTTGGGAATGGTCAGCACACCGTTGACCGAGCTCATGTTGACGATAGACCCACCGCCCGAAGCGACCATGGCCCGCGCCACGGCCTGGCCGACCAGGAATGAGCCCTTGAGGTTGACGCGCAGCACAGCGTCAAAGTCGGCCTCGGTCACATCCAGAAAGTCGGCCGCGCGGAAGATGCCCGCGTTGTTCACCAACACGTCGATGCGCCCCAGCGTTGCGAGTGTCTGGGCCACCAGCGCATCCACCTGCGCCTTGTCGCCCACGTCACAACGTATGTAAAGCGCATCCAGTTCCAGTGCCAGCGCCTGGCCACGCGCATCGTCCACATCCACAATCACCGGCTTGGCGCCATCGGCAGCAAAGCGGCGAACACAGGCCTCGCCAATCCCTTGCGCGCCGCCGGTGACGATGCAAACCCGACCTTGGTGGCCGAAATGGATGGACGAACTCGAAGGTGCGGGGGGCGAAAGGGTCATGGACATGGATGGTAGCGGGTCGGAAGAGCTATGGAACAAGCAGCGGTGTGCAGATGCAGGAGTGTGTCCGACAGGCCAATTGGGAAGCTGCGTGCTATGCGTGTGCGTCTAGCCTTGATTAGATACGATGTATATTATGTTAAATCATGTTGCGCCAATCACGCGGATCTGGGCGGCAACCTGAATATGACCTCGCTTCCATCGAAGCGTGTCCGGAAGCGATCCAACAAAAATAGCGAGCGGCAAAATTAGCCCGACGAACCTCGGAGTTGCTGTGGGTAGTTTTGGGCGCTGACCTACCAGCGTATCCTTGGTCAGGCCTATGCGACGATTTCGCCACCGATGTTGCAGTCCGAGTGAATTCATTGCAACGATACAGAAGACGGGTGTGGCGCCCAAGCTGTGTGGACGTCACCCCTCGCAGCTGCGCCCTCCATCGGGCCGGGGGCCCCACAGCACCGGCAGCATGCGCAATGCCATCAGGCCAAAGCTGCCCACCCAGCACATACCGGCCATGCCCAGCAGTGCCGTGGCGGCTTCGGGGGCAAAGGCAGCGCCCGCACGCAGCATGGCCCCAGCACCGATCAACAGGGCACCTTGCACCACCCAGGGGCGCTCGTCCGAGGGGTGGCCGCAGTGCGCACGCCCTGCAATGCTGATGACCACATAGATCGAAAGACCCAGTGCCCCCATGGTGAGCAGGTGGCGACCCGCGCTAGCGCCTGGCCCGCCCGCGAGCAAGGCTGTGCCGATGAGCGCGTAACCCAGCGCCATGCAGACGTACACGGCGTAGAGCATGAAAGGCCAGCGCCGCAGCAGCGGACGGCCCACATGCCAGTCGCCCATCAGGTTGCACAGCGCGGCAGCGGCGGCGCAGGCCAACCAGCCGCTGACGCGACCGCCCGGGTGCCAAAACTCGGCCAGCGTGAAAAGCACGATGCACAGAATGGCCAGGTTGCGTTTGGGAGGACGCGCCAGATAGGGAGCACCGCCCTCGCCCGCCTCATCGATGGACCGGTTAACGATGCGCATGGAAATTCGGCTCATGGCCACGATGATCAGAACCATCACCAGTCCCAGCACGGCCAAAAGCCAGCGCATGGGGTACTGGCCGCGCAGTGCATCAACGTAAAAACCTGCTGCCAGCAGGAACAGCGCCGCCAATGCCCAGCCGAAGGCATGCTGGCGCCTTCCGGCCACGGTGCGCAACGCGGGCAACAGCAGTATCAGAAGGCCGCCAATCAACCCCAGGTGCGCCAGGGCGGCCAGGGCCAGAGCCGGCAACCCCGCAGCACCCGATAGCCAAACCCCCAGACGGCCCAGTAGCCAAAGAAGCACCAGAAGACGCCCGGTGCGAGGGCTGGCGCTTGCCGTGGCAGTGAATTCGGGCACAGCAGTGAGCACAAAGCCTGCCACCGCAGCCAGGCCAAACCCCAGCAGCAGTTCGTGTGCGTGCCACACCAGCGCGCCGCCCGCCACCCGGGGCGGCGGCAGACCCAGGGCCAACACAGCGCTCCACAAGGCCACCAACAGCACGGCCGAGCCCATGGTCAACACAAAAAAGGGGCGCATCGCGCACATCCACAGCGGGTGCTCCAGCGCCCACCAGTTCGGCGCCTGGATTAAAGGCGCCGTATTTGTCATCCGCATCGCATTCCTTTCTTTTCACCTTGCGCTGGCGCGGGCTGCAAGGCCTGCAGGCGATGGCCCTGTAGCGGCAACACGTTGACGGCCGAGCCGGGCGCCGTGGCGCAGGCGCCCTCGTCCTGCAGCACATCGAGCCCGAAAGCAGCGCGCACGGCGGGTACGCGCAGCAACTCGGCGGTGTCGTGGTAGACCATGGCGTCGGTGCGCGCCAGGGCCGGGGCTTGCGGGCTGTGCTGGTGCACGATGCAGCCCGGCCCGGCGGCCATGACGAGCACGGTGTCGGCCAGGCGCACGGCTTCCATGAGGTCGTGCGTGATCATCAGCACCGCCGTGCCCTTCTCGCGCTGGTGGCGCAGCAGCAGGCGGTGCAGCTGTGCCTTGAGGCCAATGTCGAGCGCGGCGAAGGGTTCGTCCATCAGCAGCAGATCGGGTTCGAGCACCAGCGCGCGCGCCAGCGCGGCGCGGCTTTGCATGCCGCCCGAGAGCTGGTGCGGATAGGCCACCATGGCCTCGGCATCGAGCCCCAGCATGGCACCCATGGCGTGGGCACGCTCACGTGCGGCGGCACGCGCCATGCCTTGCGCGCGCAGGCCCAAGGCGATGTTGTCGGCGGTGGTTTGCCAGGGCAGCAGGCGTGGTTGCTGGAACATCAGCGCGGGGGTCGCAAAGGAGTTCTCCAGTCGGCCCTCCTGCACATCGAGCAGGCCCGCGCACAGGTGCAGCAGCGTGGTCTTGCCGCAGCCCGAGGGGCCGACCAGCGCCAGCACGCGGCCGGGCGAAAGCGCCAGGCCCACGCCGCCGAGCACCTCGGTCAGCGCGTAGCTGTGGCGCACATTTTGAAGCAGCAAACTCATCGCGGCGCCTCCCGCCAGCGCTCCACTTCGCGCTTGAGCGGTTCCAAAAATCCATATTCAACGACCAGCAGGCAGCCCACCACGGCGCTGATCCAGCCCAGCGTGGTGGCGGTGTCCAGTTGCGAGCGGCTGGCCGCCAGCGCGGCGCCCACGCCATCGGTGCTGGCCAGCAACTCGGCCATCACGGCCACCTTCCAGGCGCTGCCCAGCGCGGTGACCCAGGCCGGGAACAGGTACGACAGCACATGCGGCCCGTACACCTCGCGCAGCGCCATGCCCAGCGGCAGGCGGTAGGCGCGCGCCATGTCGCGCAGTTGCAAATCGAGCGTGCGCGTGCCCTGCAGCGCGCTGGCAAACACCACCGGAAAGCAGGCAATGAACACGGTGAACACCGGCGTGCCGTCGCTCATGCCAAACCACAGCATGGCCAGCACCAGCCAGGCGATGGGCGGCGTGCCCAGCAGCACGGTGACCAGCGGGCGCGCCAGCACCGAGGCGGTGACAGACAGCCCCGCCAGCAGCCCCAGCACGCTGCCCACACCCAGCGCCAGGGCCAGGCCCATGAGCGCGCGGCGTGCCGTAGCCCACAGCGCGGGCCAGGCAGCGCCCTGCTCCACCTGCGCCCACAGCGCGGCAAAAGCCGTGAGCGGGTCGGGCAGGATGAGCGGGTCGTACAACGCGGCCACGGCCTCCCAGGCTGTTAGCAACAGCAGCAGGCTGGCGGCAGCCCCCCAGCCACTCCATACATACGCGGGAAGACCCGCAAACACACGCCACAGCAAACGCAACATCACTGCCCTCCTCTCAGTGGTCGCTGCGCGCTGGCATGGTAGAAGGCTTCGCTTGGCAGCCTGCCCCCCAATAGCTGGGGAGTTCGGGTCATGAGCTGTCCGAAGAAAAACTCCAGTTCGGCGCGTGCAGCAGCGGCAGACACGGCGTCCATCTGGCTCACGGCAATGGCGTCGGCCACGGCCTCGGGGGTGAGCAGGTCGATGTGGCGCGCCATCATGCGGCCGCATTCCAGGGCGTTGTCGCGACACCAGGCAAGCGAGCGCGCATAGGCCTGCGCCACGGCATCGAGCACCTGCGGCTGCGAGCGCACCACACCCACAGCGGCAATACCCGCCTGCGGCACGCTCGGTGTGCGCCGGAACATGCGGCCCCATTCCTGCTGCAGGTCGGCCCCCCGGTGCAGATCGGGCGCAATCAACCCCACGGGGAAAGAGCGCGTCTTGCGCATGGCCAGTGAGACGGCAGGCTCGGTCAACAACGCGTGCGACACGCGGCGCGTGATGAGCAGCTGCATGGCCTCCATGGGCGTGGGCACGTAGCGGATACGGAAGTCGCGCAGCGGGTCCAGCCCCTGTTTGGTGAGCAGCAATTGCAGCACGATGTCGGGCATGTCGCCCCTGAAGGGCACGGCGATTTCTTCGCCCTTGAAATCCGCCAGCGTCTTGCGCTGCGCGTCGCGCGTGACGATCCACAGCGCGCCCCAGGTGGATATGTTGAGCAGCGTGACCCCTGCCCCACGGTTGAACAGGTTGGCCGCCACGTTGCTGGGCATGGCCAGCACATCGGCTTTGCCGCCCATGGCCATCATGCGCAGCTGGTCGGGGTCGCGCCAGGCGGTGAAAACCGTGCGCTGCGCGACGTCCTTGAGGGCTCCCGTTTCGGCCATGTGGATCAGCGGCGCCGAAACGATGGCGGGCGGCCCGGCCAGCGTGATCTGCGGCAGAGCTGCGGCCACGCCCAGCGCGGGTGCGGCGGCCAGGGGTGCGGCCAGCAGTGCCAGCGCATGGCGGCGCGAGAGCGTGGTCTGTGGGTTCAGGAAATCATCGTGCATGGTCGTACTCCACGGCCGCAGCGGGCCATTGCTACTGCGGCACGGGCCGCAAGGGCTCAAAAAAGGGTTTCCTCTGTTCTTCATGGCGCGTGCATTACGCGCGCACCATGCAACCAGCGCTGCCCAGGCCAGTGGCCGCAGCGCAAGGGCCGCCGCGCCGCGCAGGCAGCGCCCCCCCTTCGCGCAACAAAGCGAAGCAGACAGAGGGGAAGGAGCGAAGCGGCACAGGGAGGGTCAGAATTTGTAGGTCAGCCCCGCTGTCAGGCTGCGCCCCAGACCCGGCAGGTAGCCTGGCTGGGCCGCCGTGGCCTGGTTGCGGATGGCGTAGCTGCTGGCATAACGGCGGTCGGTCACGTTGTCGGCCTGCAGGTACACGGCCCAAGGGCCGTCGCGCCATTCGACTTTCAGGCCCAGCAGCGCATACGACTCCTGTTGGGTGCCCGCTGTGTTGGCGTGGTCGGTGGGCGTACTCACCGGCACCCAGCGCAGGTTGGGGCCAAATCGCCAGGCACCCAGGCGAACCATGAGTTCGGCATTGATCAGGTGGCGCGGCACGCCGGCGATCTGCTTGCCCGCGTACTCACCCGCGCGAAAGTGGAAGTCGCTGTAGGTCCAGCTTCCACGATAGTCCAGCGCCCCCACGCCCATGCGCTGGCTGCCCGAGAGGCCCAACTCCACGCCCTGGTGCAGCGTTCCGCCCCGGTAGTTGTAGGTGCCCACCTTGATGCCATTGGCGTCGGTGGTGGAGATGAGCTCGTCGGCCACCACGCTGCGGTACACCGCCGCGTTCCATTGCAGGGCCTGCGCGCCCTCGCCCAGGCGGCCCTGGCCGCCCAGTTCGAGCGTGGTGGCGCGCTGCGTTTTCAGGCGCACCAGCTCGGCGCTGGCAGCGGCCGGGTTATTGGGCGCGACGGTGGCGCCAAGGATTTCCCAGTAGGTGGGCGCCTCGTGGCTGCGGCTGAGGTTGGCCCACAGGCGCGTGGCAGGCGAAAGCTCCCAGTTCACGCCGATCTTGGGCGTGGCGAAGTTCCAGTCCTGGTCGAGCTGGGCCGCGCTGGTGCGGCTGGCGGCATCGCGGGTGACCTGGCTCCACTGCAGGCTGCCCAGCACCGTCCAGCCCGGGGCTACGCGCCAGTCGGCCGACGCAAGGGCCTGCAGGTTGCTGGCGTCCAGGTCGTAGGAGCCAAAGCGCTGCATCTGCTGGCCGTTGGCCGGGTTGGTGGCGTACAGGTCGCGCTCCATCTGGCTCTGCGCCCACGACAGCGCGGTGCGCCAGCCCACGGCGCCAGCAGTGCCGTCGGGCCGGCCGCTGACTTGCCACTGCGCGCCGGTGGTGCGGCTGTGCGTCACGGTGTGGTTGGTCTGGTTGTTGAACAGATCGTCGGTGTCCTGCCAATACACACCCACTTCATGGCGCAGCGCCTCGCTGCCCCAGGTGGAGCGGTTGGCCAGACGCAGCTGCGTGGCAGCGCGGCGCGGGTCGCGCTTGTAGACGTTGAGCAACTGGTCTTGCGGCGTTTTGCCGTCGCCCAGGACGCCGCGCGGGTCGGAGCCGATGCGGTCTTTGGGCACCACGCTGGGGATCTGGAAAGCCAGGTCGGTCCAGTTCAGGTAGGTGCGGTTTTCAAATCCGCCATCGCCCTGGAAACCCACATTGGCCTGTAAAGCGTCGCGCTGCGACGCGGAGTGATGCCGATAGCCGTCATAGCGGTCGCTGCTGACGGAAACACGGCCATCGAGCTGCTCGCCCACCACGCCCACAGCGCCCTGCAGGCCCTGGCGGCCAAAACTGCCGGTTTCGGCACGCACGCGGCCACGCTCGTCGGCACCGGTGAGCGAAACAAAATCCACCTCGCCGCCCAGCGTGGTGGCACCGGGGGTGATGGCATTGGCGCCACGCCGGGCGCTGACGTAAGCCGCGTTGCGCGGCTCGATCAGGCCAATGATGAAAGAGCCGTCGGCCTCGTTGAGCGGCAAGCCGTCTTGCAAGAGCAGCACGCCCCGGTTCACCGGGTTGCTCTGAATGCCCGAGCCACGGATACCCAGGCGCGGCTGGTCGGTTCCACCAAAAAAGTCCTGCAGCACGATGCCGGGCTGGTAATCGAGCGCATCGCGCAGGGTGGCCATGCGCGCCTCCTTCTGCGGCTCGGCCAGGTTGGTGCCGCCCGGCACCTGTTGCAGGCGCTTGCGCTCTTTTTCCACGCCGTTGCGCGCGGGCATGTCGGCGCCAGAAGGGCTGGACTGCACTGTCACGGATGGCAGGCTGACCGCCTCCTGCGCCTGCGCCTGGGTAACCAGGGCCGCCACCAGCAGTACGCCCGCAGTGGTGCGCAAGGAGAAACACGAAAGGGGAGTCATAGGAGGCGTGGACATGTAAACGTTATTGGTAGTCATTCGCATTTGCAATATGATCCGCGAATTGAAAATTCACACCAATGACATTTATCAACAACTGCGACGCCGCCAGCGGCCCTGGTGCCTGGCTGAACGCTCACCCCTTGCTGCAGGGGCTGCCACCCTCTGTTTTGCAAAAGCTGGTCGAACAGGCAGAACTGCGCCACTACCGCAGCGGTGACATCGTGTTTCATGAAGGTGCCACCGCCCACCACTGGCTTCTGGTCGTGCAAGGCAGCGTGGAGCTGGTTCGGTTCAGCAGCAATGGACAGGAGCGCATATTCCACAGCTACCCCAGCGGCCAGAGCGTTGCCGAGGTGGCAATGTTCATGGGCCACGGGCGCTACCCCATGATGGCGCGCGCCGCAGGCGCCACCACCGTGTGGCGCATGGCGCGCCACGCACTGCGCGACACTTGCCAGGCGCACCCAGCCCTGGCGCTCCGGCTGCTGGAAGATTTCAGCCGGCGCCTATACCGCTATGTCAATGAAGTTGAATGGCTGACGACCAGCAGCGCGCCCCAGCGGCTGGCCGCTTATCTGTTGCAATTGCCCGCCGACAAGGGCAATCGTGTGGAACTGCCTTTTAGCCAGCGCCAACTGGCCGCCTACCTCGGCATCCGCGCCGAAACGCTGAGCCGTCTGCTTTCCGAGTGGCGCATGCGCTGCTGGATCCGTGGCGAAAAGCGCATCTGGGCGCTGATCGAGACCGCGTCGCTGCAAAACCTGGCCGGCGGGTGTGTCCGCAGTTTTTAGCAAGGCCGCTTGCCCGAAACGAGTTCGGTGCGGCGAGGTCCAAGGCCACGCTTGGGGGCCTTGAGCTTCTGCTATGCCAATAGCCGCTGCGGACTCAGAGCCGTTTCTGTCACGCCCTGCCGCTGAATGTGCTGTGGCACTGGAAGCCCCCGCACCAGCGCCGCGCATGCCTCGCCCATGGCCGCGCAGGTCTGGATGCCGTAGCCACCCTGCCCCGCCACCCAAAAGAACCCGGGGGCCTGCGCGTCCGGTCCACCCACCAATCCACCGTCTGCAACGAACGAGCGCAACCCCGCCCAGGTACGGGTGGGGCGCCGGATTTCCAGATTGGTCATTTCACCAATGCGAGCAATGCCCATGGCAATGTCGAGCTCTTCTGGCTGGATATCTTGCGGCTGAACAGGATCCGCGTTGGCTGGCGACCCCAGCAGCATCCCGGCGTCCGGCTTGAGGTACCAGTCTTCGCTGGCGCCAATGACCATGGGCCAGTGTTCTGTGTTGCAGCCTGGCGGCGCGGGAAACACAAATGCCGAACGACGACAAGGCACCAACCCGATTCGCTGGGCCCCCGCCAGTTGCCCAATGACATCGGCCCAGGCGCCGGCTGCGTTGATCACGACGGGCGCAGTCCAGCTTTGTTCACCGGCCGTCACCACCCATGCGTTGTCCTGTCGCTGCATCGCGGTCACTTGCGCATTGCATTGCACCTTGCCGCCCGCGCGGCGAATGCCTTTCAGAAAACTGGAGTGGATAGCGTCCACGTCCATGTCGTAGGCATCGGGCTCGTAAACCGCCGCCGCCACCTGGTCGGCACGCAAAACCGGAACCCTCGCGCACGCTTCCTCGCCGGTGATGAACTGTGCATGGGGGTCGAGCGCGCTGAGCATTTTCCAGTGCGCGTTGAGCGCATCCAACTGCCCGGCGGTGGCGACCATCATGGCGCCCCGTGGCTTGAGAAGCGGGTAATCAGTGAACCCGCTGGGCGGGTTACGGAAAAAATCCAGGCTGGCGCGCGTGAGGCCGCGCACTTGCTCCGATCCGTAGCTGGCCATGTAAAGGGCAGCCGACCTTCCCGTGGAGTGGTAGCCCGGCTGGGATTCGCGCTCAAGGATGACCACCTTGCCATGCGGGGCGAGCCAATAGCCCACCGAAGCGCCGGCAATTCCGGCACCGATGATGATGAAATCGGTCTGAATGGGGGTGGGGGTGGTGCTCATGGGGCGTTCAGAGTGGTTCGTGCGTCGCTTCCGCCCCGGTACTTTACCGGCCTTGCCACAGCAGCGGCCCGACCCGGTTTTGCAAAAAGCTTGCAGCAATCGGGCAGTGCGACCCCGGGCAGCCGCTACTCCAAATCAGAGGACACTGAAAAACTGGCCCTGCTGGCTTCCGAGCGCGCGATCTGGCGGGCAATGTTGTCGCACACCAGGTCGCACAACGCATACACGGATTCGTCTGCAAAACGGTAATACACGCTGGTGCCCCGCCCTTCCCGCGTCACAAGGCCGTTCTTGGTCATCAACGAAAGGTGGCGCGACACGTTGGCAGCCGTATAGCCACACATTTGCGCAAGATCACCCACGTTGCGCTCTCCTTCTCGCAGGATGTTGAGGATGCGCAGGCGCGTGGGCTCAGCCAGCACCTGAAAGTACCCGGCAACCTCTTCCAGCGCTTCTGGAGGCATGTTTTTCATTCGTCACTCCTGGGCCTGAAGGGCTGGAGATACCAGCGCTACCCAAGATCAGGCCAGTCGCTATCATACAATAATTGACTAATTAGCTATTTAGTTAAATAATGAACAAACTGCTACTGAACCCACTGATGGGTATGGAGAACCGGATGCTGATGCCTCGACTCGCCACTGCCGCATTGCTGACCTGCCTGTTGGTTGTGCAAACTGCGTGGGCTGTTGAAGCCACACCGCTCAAAACCCACGAAGTGCTGGCCAATGGCGCAACCCGGCAAGCCAGCGTGGATGGTGTAGTGGAGGCCGTGCGTGACACCACGCTGTCAGCCCAGGTGCAGGGCGCCATCGTTGCACTCCACGCGAAAGTGGGCGATACGGTCAAGGCCGGGCAGGAGCTGGTGCGTATTGATGCCCGGGCGGCTTCGCAAAGTGCCGCCGCCAGCGTGGCGCAGGTGGATGCAGCCCGCGCCAGCATGCAGGTGGCCAGCAAAGAGTTCGAGCGCCAAAAGCAGCTTTTTCAAAAACAATACATCAGCCAGGCGGCGCTTGACCGCGCCCAGGCGCAGTTGCAGGCCAGCCAGGCCCAGGTGCAGGCGTTGCAGGCGCAGGCAGGGGCCGCCACCACGCAGTCGGGCTTTTATGTGCTGAAAGCGCCCTACGCTGGTGTCATCAGCGAGGTTCCGGTGGCGCTGGGCGACATGGCGATGCCGGGGCGCCCACTGGTGCGGCTGTATGACCCCTCGGCCTTGCGCGTGACCGCCATGGTCCCGCAGATGGCGGCCACTGCACTGGTCGGCAGCCAGAACCTGCAAGCTGAAATACCCGGGCTGACAACGTCGAATATTGCCGTGCAGCCCGGCCAGATCCAGTTGCTACCCACGGTGGATGCCGCCACGCACACAGTGCAGTTGCGTGTCGCACTCGCCCCCGACCTCCAGGGCGCAACACCTGGCATGTTTGCCCGGCTGTGGTTGCCTGCAGCCGCCCTCGCAGCGGGCGAGCTGCGGGTGCAGATTCCTGCCAGTGCGGTGGTGCGCCGTGCAGAAATGACGGGGGTCTATGTGCTGGATGCGCAAGGCCGGCCCCTGTTGCGCCAGGTGCGGCTGGGCCGTCGCAGCGGCGAACAGGTCGAGGTGCTGAGTGGCCTGCGTCCGGGTGACAAGGTAGCCACCGATCCGCAGGCAGCCGCCAAGGTGCGCTGAGATGGACGACATGAACAACCCCACACCGCAGGCCCTGGGCATTTCGGGCCGCATTGCGGCCTTGTTCCAGAGCGCACAGATCACGCCGTTGCTGGCGCTGGTGGCGTTTTTGCTGGGCGTGTTTGCCGTGATGGTGACGCCGCGCGAGGAAGAGCCGCAGATCAACGTGACCATGGCCAATGTGCTGATTCCATTCCCGGGCGCCTCGGTGACCGATGTGGAGCAGATGGTGGCCACCCCGGCCGAGCAGGTGCTCTCGCAAATGGCGGGCACCGAACATGTGATGTCGGTTTCGCGCCCGGGCGTGGCGGTTCTTACCGTGCAGTTCAAGGTGGGCGTTGAACGCACCGAAGCGCTGGTGCGGCTGCATGACACCTTGCGGAGCAACACCGACTGGCTGCCGCGCGATCTGGGGGTGCTGGAGCCCATCATCAAACCCAAGGGCATTGACGATGTTCCCATCGTCACCCTCACACTCTTCAGCAAGAACGCAGACACCGGCGCTTTTGCGCTGGAGCGCGTGGCCCACAGCATGGAAGCTGAAATCAAGCGGGTGGCCGGCACGCGCGAAGTGCAAACGGTGGGCGGCCCGGGCCGGGCCGTCATGGTGCGCCTGGACCCGGCGCGCATGGCCAGCACCGGCACCACCGTGCAGGATCTGCGCAGCGCGCTGCAGTCCGCCAACATGGGCATGCCCGTGGGTGAACTCATCAGCGGCAACCAGGCGGTGGCCGTAGAGGCAGGCCCGTTTCTCATGCAGGCCAGCGACGTTGCCGAGCTGATGGTGGGGGTGCGTGGCGGCAAACCGCTCTTCCTGAAAGACGTGGCCGAAGTCAGCGATGGCCCCCTGCCCCCCAGCCGCTATGTGTGGCACGGCAAGGCCGAGGCCAACGGTGGCGGTGAATACCCCGCAGTCACCTTGCTGGTCACCAAGAAGCCGGGCGAAAACGCCATCGACGTGGCCAACGCCGTCATGAATCGGGTGGAGCAGCTGCGCAACACCGTCATTCCGGATGGCGTTGAAGTGGCCGAAACGCGCAACTACGGCGCCACGGCCAACGACAAGGCGCAAAAGCTGATCCAGAAGCTGCTGTTTGCCACGGCATCGGTGGTGGCGCTGGTGTTTATAGCGCTGGGCCGGCGCGAGGCCGCCATTGTGGGCACGGCGGTGGTGCTGACGCTCACCGTGACGCTGTTTGCCTCGTGGGCCTGGGGCTTCACGCTCAACCGGGTGTCACTTTTCGCGCTGATTTTCTCCATCGGCATCCTGGTGGACGATGCCATCGTGGTGGTTGAAAACATTCACCGGCACCAGCAGCTCTTTCCGGGCAAGACACTCGCGCAGATCATTCCGGGCGCGGTGGACGAAGTGGGCGGCCCCACCATCCTGGCCACGTTCACGGTGATTGCCGCGCTGCTGCCCATGGCGTTTGTGTCGGGCCTGATGGGCCCCTACATGAGCCCGATCCCCATCAACGCCAGCATGGGCATGCTGCTGTCGCTGGCCATCGCCTTCGTGGTCACGCCCTGGCTGGCGCGTTTGTGGATGAAGGCGCACCCTGCACAAGGCGGCAGCGCAGGCCACGCCCCCGCTGCACCCTCAGGCATGGCAGCCCGCATCACCCCCCTTTTCACCCGCATCTTCACGCCCTTGCTCGACGACCAGCGCGGCCCCCGCAACCGCCGGATGCTGGGCCTGGGCGTGGCGGTACTGATTGCGCTGTCGGTGGCCCTGCCCGCCACAGGGCTGGTGCTGCTCAAGATGCTGCCGTTTGACAACAAGTCAGAGTTTCAGGTGGTGGTGGACATGCCTGCCGGCACACCGGTGGAGCAGACCGCTGCGGTGCTGCATGAGCTCGGTGCCTACCTGGCCACCGTGCCCGAGGTCACCGATTACCAGGCTTACGCGGGCACGGCCGCACCCATCAACTTCAACGGATTGGTGCGCCAGTATTACCTGCGCGCAGGGGGCGATGTGGGCGACATCCAGGTGAACCTGGTGGACAAATCACACCGCAAGGACCAGAGCCATGCCATTGCCACACGCGTGCGCCCTGCCCTGCAGCAGATCGGGCAGCGCATGGGTGCCAATGTGAAGGTGGTTGAAGTGCCACCAGGGCCGCCGGTGCTGTCGCCCATCGTGGCCGAAATCTATGGCCCCGAAGCCGAAGGTCGGCGCCAGATGGCCAAGGCCGTGCGTGCAGTGTTCAGCCAGACCGCCGGTCTGGTGGACGTGGATGACAGCAGCATTGCCAGCGCGCCGCGCAAGCTTTTGCTGATCGACCGGCGCAAGGCCGCGCTGCTGGGCATACCCCAGCAGGCCATTGTGGGCACGCTGCGTGCTGGCTTGGCCGGCGAAGCCGCCACCTATCTGCACGATGCCAGCAAATACCCCGCCCCCGTGGTGCTGCAGTTGCCCGAAGAAAGCCATGGCGATCTGGCCGCGCTGCTGCAGCTGACCGTGCGCGGCGCGTCGGGCAAGCAGGTGCCCATCAGTGAGCTGGTCACGGTAAGCGACACCGTGCGCGAGCAGCCCATCTATCACAAAGACCTTCTGCCGGTGAATTTTGTGGTGGCCGACATGGCCGGCAAGGTGGACAGCCCGCTGTACGGCATGTTCCAGATGCGCAGCGCCATCGCGCAGATCGAGACCCCGGGTGGCGGCCCGCTGGTGGAATATTTTGTGCGCCAGCCCTCGGATGCGCTGCGCGACTACGCCATCAAATGGGATGGCGAATGGCAAATCACCTTTGAGACCTTCCGCGACATGGGCGCCGCCTACGCCGTGGGCCTGATCCTCATCTACCTGCTGGTGGTGGCGCAGTTCGGCAGCTACCTCACGCCGCTGATCATCATGGCGCCTATCCCGCTGACCATCATTGGCGTGATGCCAGGCCACGCCTTGCTGGGCGCGCAGTACACGGCCACCAGCATGATCGGCATGATCGCGCTGGCCGGCATCATCGTGCGCAACTCCATCCTGCTGGTGGACTTCATCAATTTGCAGGTGCGTGAAGGCACTCCGCTCAAAGACGCCATCGTGCACTCGGCCATTACCCGCGCCCAGCCCATTGTGCTGACGGGGCTGGCGGCCATGATTGGTGCGTTCTTCATCCTCGATGACCCGATCTTCAATGGCCTGGCCATTTCGCTGATTTTCGGCATCTTTGTCTCCACCGTGCTCACGCTGGTGGTCATCCCTACGCTGTATTACGCGGCCTACCGCAAGCAGCACCGGCACCCTGGCAGCGGCCAGTCCGTTTCCGGGCAATCCATTTCACCCGCCGGCAATAGTGGCCCGACAGAGGCTGCGCCGCACTGATCTGCAC
>ERZ1023652.79-NODE-79-length-22283-cov-10.262818_pt1 | contig 22283 bp, 18 predicted proteins | sample MGYA00520879_ERZ1023652 | MGnify/ENA primary metagenome ERZ1023652 (study PRJEB33180, sample SAMEA4044469) | wastewater metagenome | place: Denmark | collected 2016-04-02 | study: EMG produced TPA metagenomics assembly of the PRJEB13832 data set (Local surveillance...
GGCACGGAATATCTGGGTCTCATTGGCGGCGCCAACAGCTTCTTCGGCATCACGCCTGAAGCGATCGGTGCAGTCGGTGCCCTGGTGAACTTCGGGGTCGCCTTCCTGGTGGACAAGGTCACCAAAGAGCCACCAGAGCACATCCAAGCCATGGTGGAAGCTGTGCGCATCCCGCGCGGCTCCAAGCTGGTGACGGGTGCCCACTAAGGCGTCTGTCCGGGGGTAAATCCCCTGTGCCGTGGCGCTCTGGCGCTGCGGCAGTGACAATGGAGGCCCTGCCGGCTGCGCTGGCAGGGCCTTTTTAATTGAATTCTCCGGGGAGCCTGCGCGCTGTGCGTTGCCCCCGAAGCTGGGAGCTCTGCATGGTTTTTGATGTCAGCGTCGCATTGACCTGGATTTTGTATCTCGCGTTGTTTCCGATGGCGTTCTTCTGGTTCCGCCGGGCGTGGCGTATCGTGGTCAAGCGTGATTTTTCCGAGGTCGCCATCAGGCGCGGTGAGTCACCGCCCAACCCTGAAAAATACGCCCCCTATGCGATGGTCATCAACCTCATCGCTGGTGTGGTGGCAGCGGTGGTGATCGTCAGCGTGGCACTGGGCCAGCTCGACTACAACACCTGGACCGCCATGGCGGGTAGCACCATCTGGTGCAAGTTTTTTCTGGATTTCGCGCTTTCGCGCCAGGCGCATGGGGCGGCCGCCAGGGCCAAGCCCAAGGTCAAAGCCTGACTGCACTGCCCGGTACGTAAGACCGAGGTAAGTGCCGGGCGCACAATGGACAACAGGGGGGCATCCAGACTCCCCGCCAGGAGACTGCTGTGCTCAAAGGACTCGGCTCCCAACGCCTGGTTGCCCTGTTTGCCGGCGGCTGGGTACTGTTCAATTTTCCGCTGCTCGGCCTGTGGGACCGTGATGCCACCGTGTGGGGCATTCCGTTGTTCCCGGCGGCCCTGTTCTTGCTGTGGGGCGGGCTGATTGCCGCACTGGCCTGGCTGATGGAGCGGCCCGATAACCGCCTGGGCGACCGCAGCGACGAACGCCCCGATGACCGCCCTGACGACCGCGTGGCAGCGGTGCCCCCACCGTCTGCATCGCTGCAGGATTAGGCATGCTCTCGCCCGCACTGGTCATTGCCTCGTCGTTCGCCTATCTGCTGCTGCTGTTTGCCGTGGCCTACTGGGCCGATCGCCGTGCGCAAGCGGGGCGCTCGGTCATCGCCAACCCCTGGACCTACGCGCTTTCGCTGGCCGTGTATTGCACCGCCTGGACGTATTTCGGCAGCGTGGGGCGGGCTGCCTCGGGCGGGGTGTGGTTTTTGCCCATTTACCTGGGGCCCACGCTGGTCATGGTGCTGGGCTGGATCGTGCTGCGCAAGATGATCCGCATTGCCAAGGCCTACCGCATCACGTCGATTGCCGACTTTGTTGCCAGCCGCTACGGCAAGAGCCCGCTGCTGGCCGGGCTGGTGACCCTGATCGCGGTGGTGGGCATCGTGCCCTACATCGCGCTGCAGCTCAAGGCGGTGTCGGCGGGCTATGCCCTGCTGACGGTGCCCGGCGGCGTGGCCGACCCCGCACACTGGAGCCGCGACAGTGCCTTTTATGTGGCGCTGGTGCTGGCCGGCTTTGCCATGGTGTTTGGTGCGCGGCACCTGGACACCACCGAGCGGCACGAGGGCATGGTGGCCGCCATCGCGTTTGAATCGGTGGTCAAGCTGGTGGCCTTCCTGATGGTTGGCTTCTTTGTGGTGTATGGCCTGTTCGATGGCCTGGGCGACCTGTTCGCCCGGGCGCAGGCCGTGCCGCAGCTGCAGCAGCTGCTGCGCCTGGAGCAGGGCGGGCAGTTTGCCTGGGCGCAGTGGTTCGGGCTGATGCTGCTGTCGATGTTCTCGGTGGTGTTCCTGCCCCGCCAGTTCCAGGTGATGGTGGTGGAGAACGTGCGCGAAGACCACCTGCGCCGCGCGGTCTGGGTGTTTCCGCTCTACATGCTGCTCATCAACCTGTTCGTGCTGCCCATTGCACTGGGCGGCCTGCTGTATTTCGGGCCGGGGCAAGGCAATGCTGAGAATTTTGTGCTGTCGCTGCCGCTGGCGGCCGGGCAGCACGCGCTGGCGCTGTTTGCGTTTGTCGGGGGGCTGTCTGCGGCCACGGGCATGGTCATCGTGGAGACCGTGGCGGTCTCCACCATGGTCAGCAACGAGCTGGTGCTGCCCCTGCTGCTGCGCTGGCGCCACCTGCGCAGCGGCGGCGGGCAGGACTTCACGCGCCTTCTGCTGGGCATCCGGCGCGCCGCCATTTTGGGCGTGCTGGTGCTGGGCTATGTGTACTTTCACCTCGCGGGTGAGGCGTACGCGCTGGTCAGCATCGGGCTCATCAGCTTTGCCGCCGTGGCGCAGTTTGCACCCGTGGTGCTGGGCGGCATGTACTGGAAGGGCGGAACCCGCCTGGGCGCACTCGCGGGCCTGCTGGCGGGCTTTGTGATGTGGGCCTACACGCTCATGCTGCCCTCCATTGCCAAGTCGGGCTGGCTCGACATGGGCTTCATCGCCCACGGGCCCTGGGGCATGGCCTGGCTGCGGCCCGAGCAGTTGCTTGGCCTGCAGGGGTTCGACGGCCTCACGCATTCGCTGTTCTGGAGCATGCTGGCCAATGTGGTGGCGTATGTCGGGGTGTCGCTGTGGCGCGCGCCTTCGGGCCGCGAGGCCAGCCAGGCCCTGTTGTTTGTCGATGTGCTGGAGCGTACGGCCACTTCGAGCCCCGTGTTCTGGCGCGGGCGGGCCAACACGCAAGACCTGCTGCGCCTGTGCGAGCGTTTTCTGGGCGCCGCCAAGGCGCAGGCGCTTTTTGACGGCTATGCGCAGCGCGTGGGCGTGCACCATGCCCACGCGCTGCGGCCCGACGCCCGGCTGGTGCAGTTTGTCGAAACCCAACTGGCCGGTGCCGTGGGCAGTGCATCGGCCCGTGCGCTGGTGGCCTCGGTGGCCGAAGAAGAAACGCTCTCGCCCGAAGACGTGCTGCGCATTCTGGACGAGGCCTCGCAGATCCGCGCCTATTCGCGGGCGCTGGAGGGCAAGTCGCGCTCGCTGGAGCAGGCCACCGCCGAGCTGCGCGCCGCCAACGAGCAGTTGCAGAGCCTGGACCGGCTCAAGGACGACTTCATGTCGTCTGTGACGCACGAGCTGCGCACGCCGCTCACTTCCATCCGTGCGCTGGCCGAACTCATGCAGGACGACGCCGGCATGCCCGCCGCCCAGCGCCAGCAGTTCGTGGGCATCATCGTGGCCGAAACCGAGCGCCTGACACGCCTGGTGAACCAGGTGCTGGACATGGCCAAGATCGAGTCGGGTCATGCCGAATGGCATGTGGCGCCGGTGGACATGCGCGCCCTGGTGGAGCGTGCGGTGGCCACCACGGCTGAAGTGTTCCGCGAGCGCGCGGCCCAGGTGCAGGTGCAGTTGCCCGACGAGGCGCCCGTGCTGCAGGCCGACCCCGACCGCATTCTGCAGGTGCTGCTGAATCTGTTGTCCAACGCAGCCAAGTTTGTGCCCTCGCCCGGCGGGCAGGTGCAGGTGCGGCTGGCGTGCGATGCGCAGGGCATCACGGTGTGCGTGCAGGACAATGGCCCGGGCGTGCAACCGGGCCACGAGGCCATGATTTTTGATCGTTTTCACCAGACCGACCTGGGTGCCCAGGTGGCGCACGGAACAGGCCTGGGCCTGCCGATCAGCCGCCATATTGCAGAACATTTTGGTGGGCGGCTGTGGCTGGAACCCACCGCACAGCCGGGCGCCTGCTTTTGCTTCTGGCTGCCGCTGCCCAAAGCACCTATTGGAGACAAGACCCCATGACGCACAAGATCCTGATTGCCGACGACGAGCCCAACATCGTGATCTCGCTCGAATACCTGCTGCAGCGCGAAGGCTACGCCGTGCTGGTGGCCCGCGACGGGCAGGAGGCGCTGGACACCATCGCCCGTGAGCGGCCCGCGCTGGTGCTGCTCGACGTGATGATGCCGCACAAGACGGGCTTCGAGGTCTGCCAGGCCGTGCGCGCCGACGAGGCCCTGCAGGGCACCAAAATTCTCATGCTCACCGCCAAGGGCCGCGAGACCGACCTGGCCAAGGGCCTGGCCCTGGGCGCCAACGCTTACATGACCAAGCCGTTTTCCACGCGCGAACTGGTGCAGAAGGTGGCCGAGCTGCTCGGGGAGGCACCCGCATGAAAAAGATCGACCCCCGGCTGGTGCTGGCCGTGGCCGCTGCAGGCCTGGTGATGGCGCTGTGGCTGGTGCTGATGTCCGTGATTGTCTGGTCCACACTCGATGCGCAGGAGCGCCTGGCGGTGGGCGAGGTGCTGGCGTCCCGCACCGTGCTGGTGGCCATGGGCTGGCTGCTGGGCCTGTTTCTGGTGGCGGGCACGCTGCATGTGCTGCACCGCCGCTATGTGGGCGACCCGCACCGCCTGCTGGAAAAAATCCGGGTGGTGGTGACGGCCACCACGCCCCAGCAGCTCACCCCCAGGGGCACCGCCGAAATGCAGGCCATGGCCCGCGCCGTGAACGAACTGGCGGCCCAGCGCGACCAGTTGCGCGGCGACATGGCCGCCCAGGTAGCCCAGGCCAGCCACAGCGTGCAGCAAGAGAAGAACCGGCTCGCCGCCCTGATGGCTGAGCTGAACCAGAGCGTGGTGGTGTGCAACCGCGACGGGCGCATCCTGCTCTACAACCAGCGCGCGCGCCAGCAGTTCCGGCAGATATCGCAGGGGCCGGCGCTGGCGGCCGGGGCCGAGCTGATCGGCATTGGCCGGTCGATTTATGCCGTGTTCGACCAGCAGTTGCTGGCCCATGCGCTCGAACGCATTCACCAGGGCATGGCGCGGGGTGTAGCCAGCCCGTCGGCGCAGTTTGTCACCACCACGCAGGGTGGGCAGTTGCTGCGCGTGCAGGTGGCGCCGGTGCGTGCGGCGGTGGCCGAGGGGGCCGACGAAGAAACGCTGGAGTCCGTGGTGAGCGGCTTTGTGCTGATGCTCGACAACGTGACGGCCAGCGTGGAGGAAGAATCTGCCCGCGACCAGCTGCTGCACGGCCTGACCGAAGGCAGCCGAGCGTCGCTGGCCAACATCCAGGCGGCGGTGGACATGCTGGGCTTTTCCGACCTGGAACCCGCCATGCGCGAGCGCTTTTTGGGTGTGGTGCGCGACGAGGTGGGCGCCATGGGGCGGCGCATCACCGACCTGGCGCAGCGCGCCACGCAGCGCCTCAAGACGCGCTGGCCCATGGAGGACATGCTGGGCGCCGACCTGGCCACCGCCGCCCAGCGCCGCATTGCCGCGCAGTGCGACCGGCCGGTAACGCTCGACGCGATCGACGGCAGCCTGTGGCTCAAGGTGGACAGCTACACCCTGCTGCAGGCGCTGACCTATCTGGCGCACCGGCTGGTGGATGAGTTTGAGGTGCGCTTTTTGCAGCTGCGGCTGCAGAGCACGGGCACGCATGCGCAGCTCGACCTGGTCTGGAGCGGCCAGGCCATGAGCAATGAAACGGTGATGAACTGGGAGATGGACGCCATGCGATTTGGCGCGGAACGCAGTCCCCTGACCGTGCGCGAAGTGGTCGAGCGCCACGGCGGCGAAATGTGGTTTGAGCGCGAGCGGGTGCGCCACCAGGCGTTCTTCCGCTTCATGCTGCCCCTGGCCAGCGTGCAAGGCGTGGTGGATGCCGCTTTGGGCGAGAGCGAATACAGCCGCCCCGAGTATTACGACTTTGATCTGTTCAAGCAGGCCGACCAGAGCAGCGCGCTGGACGACCGCCCGCTGTCCGAGCTGGCCTACACCGTGTTCGACACCGAAACCACGGGCCTGAATCCGGCCGGCGGCGACGCCATCATCCAGCTCGGTGCAGCCCGCATCGTCAATGGCAAGCTGCTGCGGCAGGAATGCTTTGAACAGCTGGTGGACCCGGGGCGCGGCATCCCAGCGGCGTCCATCCCCATCCACGGCATCACCGACGACATGGTGGCGGGCAAGCCGCGCATTGGCGAGGTGCTGCCGGTGTTTCATGCGTTCACGCAAGACACGGTGCTGGTGGCGCACAACGCGGCGTTCGACATGCGCTTTCTGCAGCTGCAGGAGAAGGCCACGGGAGTGGTCTTTCACCAGCCTGTGCTCGACACGCTGCTGCTCTCGGCCGTGGTGCACCCGAACCAGGAGTCGCACCGGCTCGAAGCGATTGCGGAACGCTTCAACGTGACCGTGCTGGGGCGCCACACGGCCCTGGGTGATGCGCTGGTGACGGCGGAGATCTGGCTGCGGCTGATTCCGCTGCTGCAGGAGCAGGGTATTCACACGCTGCGCCAGGCGCGCGAGGCGGCGCAGAAGACGTATTACGCGCGGTTGAAATATTGAGTGTTTTTGGGGTTTTGCGCTTATGGGGTAAGCGCTGGCAGCTATTGTTTTTGTAGTTGATGGTGTGCTTTTGCGGAGGGCGGGAGCCGGGGTGTGCGCCCGGCGGCGCACCTTCTTTTCTTGTCTCGCCAAGAAAAGTAGGCAAAAGAAGGCGACCCTACTGTCTGCGACCCCTTCGCTGCGCTACGGGGCAACCTGGGGTGCTCGGATGCGGGGTGCGCCGCGTAACTCACTGCGCGCCTGCGGCGCTCCGTTCAGACAGACGCGGCGAGTCAGTTGACGAAGCGCGGGTGTGTCCTGCGGCACACCCACGCCACCCCGCCTCCTGCGCGCCCCAGGCGCATACAGAAGGGGGGTGGCAGCCCAACAGCCCAACAGCCCAACAGCCCAACAGCCCAACAGCCCAACAGCCCAACAGCCCAACAGCCCAACAGCCATACGGGCCATCGCTGCGTTCGGCCTGGATAGCGCAGCGCGAGGCGCTTGCGCCCGCGCAGACGGGGCCGAGCGAAGCGATGGCCCGTGTGGATGTCCGGTTGCGGGTTCCCTTCTGTGCGTGCCGAGAAGCGCAGGGCAGGGGGTGCGTGCGTGTGCCGTAGGACACACGCACTTCGTGCACTGACTCGCCGCAGTTGTTTGAACGGAGCGCTGCAAGCGCGCAGTGAGTTCTGCGGCGCACCCCCTGCCCGAGCATCGCAGGTTGCCCGTAGCGCAGCGAAGGGACACGCACAGTAGGGTCGCCTTCTCTTTGGTGACTTTCTCTTGGCGAGACAAGAGAAAGTTACTGCGCCGCCGGGCGCACACCCCGGCTCCCGCCCCCAAATAAGGCACATCAGCCACTACAAAAACAATAGCTGCCAGCGTTTAATCCATAAGCGCCAAGGCCAAAAACACTCAATACCTTCCCGTCTGATACCGCTGCCCCAACACCCCCTGCAGCGTCTGCACCACCGAAAACGCCTCCTTGAGGTGGCTGCGCTCAAAGTTGGACAACTCCTCTAGCGCCAGAAAATTGTCGGGCGCCTGCCCCTGCGCGATCTGACGCGCCTGGTGGTCGATGCGCAGCCGGGACAAAAACTCCAGCGCATCGCGCAGATCGCGTGCGCTTTGCGCACTCACCTCACCTGCCAGTGAAGCCACCTCCAGCCGGTCGTGCGTGTTGACCGCCGCAATGCCGCCCGCCAGCGCATACACCCGCGCCAGGTCCACGATGGGCACGATGCCGCTGTGCTTGAGGTCGATGGTGCCCGCGTTTTCGCCGCCACGGATGCGTGCGATGGTGCCAAACATGCCCAGCGGCGGGCGGTGCTTGAGCGCGTTGCCCACCATGTGCGCCAGAAAAAGGCTGTTGCCCCGCGTGCGCTGCAGCACCTCATTGCGCAGCGACTCCAGCAGCTCGGTCTTGCCGTGGATGGCGCGCAGGTCGAAGAACACGCAGGTCAGCATCAGTGCCATGGGTTCGGGCTTGTCTACCCACTGGTGAAAGTACTGTGCCCAGCGCGCGCGCGGCTGGCGCCACTTGTCGGTCATGGCCATCATCTCGCCCGGGCAGTGGATATAGCCGCAGGCCGCCAGGCCATCGCACACGAATCGCGAAAACGCACGAAAGTACTCGCCATGCAGTGCTTCGTCATACCGGTCGTCCAGCACCATGCAGTTGTCCTGGTCGGACCTGGCGGTCTGTTCGCTGCGGGCCTGGGAGCCGGCGGCCACCCACACATAGTCCACCGGCGGCGGGCCCAGCTTCACCTCGGCCAGGTGGATGAGGCGGGTGGTCAGCGCGTCGGTGATGGTGGTGATGATGTGGCCCGTGCTGTAGGCGCTGGCGTCGGCGGCGGCCAGGTGTTGCTGCAGCGCCTTGATCTTGGTGCTGGCATGCGCCAGGCCCTCTACCGTGGTCTGTTTGTAAACATCGCCCGCCAGGTAAACAGCCGATGTGCTGTGTTGTTCCGCCAGGTCGGTGGCGGTGATCATGCCGACGATGCGCGCGCCGTCCATCACCGGCACATGGTGGATGTTGTGCCGCGCCATGAGCAGCAGGGCTTCAAAGGCGGGGCTTTGTGCCTGCAGTGTCATGGGCGCCAGGGTGGCGATGTCGGACACGGGCCGGTCAATATCCAGCCCCAGTGCGACCACGCGGTTGCGCAGATCGCGGTCTGTGACCAGGCCAAACAGATGGTGCTGCTCGACCAGCAGCACCGACGACACGCGCAGATCGCGCATTTGCAGCGCAGCGGCGCGGATGCTGGTGTCGGGCGGCAGCGTGATCGGCTCGCGCTTGATGAGCGCGCGCACGGGCGTGCCCAGCAGGTTCAGGTGCACGCCCGCGCCGGGTGCCTGCGCCGCAGCTGGAGGCTGCCCTACACCGGGCAGTGACGGAAAGAAATACGCGAGGGCGCCATGGTCGCGGCACAGTGCGGTCACGGTGTCGGGGGCCAGCCAGGCGATGTGGCTGTCGGCCGCAGCAGTGGCCTGCCAGGTGGTGAGGTGTTGCGCCGGGGTGGCGCCAAAGCCGAACATGTCTCCGGGCTGCAGGTGCACGGCCATGTCCAGGTCGGGGTCGTGCAGGTCTACCGCGCCGCTCACGATGAGCCCGGTGCGGCTGTGCAGGCGGCCCTGGGGCAGCAGCGTGGTGCCCACATCCGATGCCTCCAGCCGCCACTGCGGCGCCAGTGTGTCCAGCGTGGCCGCGTCCAGTTGACTCCATACACGGTGGCTGGCCAGCGCCGCCTGAAGGGTGGCGAGGGTGTGAGGGGCAGGGTTCATGGCGGGCGGGACCAGGCAACAGGGAGTGCCATTGTTGCAGCGGTGGTGCGGCGTGGGGGCAGGGTTGTTACTGGCTTTGACGTTGGTCAACCGGTCGGGCGACCCTGGTCAGTACGGTGGTGGGGGTGTTTGCCTTAGCATGCGCTCAGCAGCGGGGCATCAAGCAAGTGCCACGGGGGCCCACCGGCTCGCCATGTCGCGCGGTGCCATCTGGACGCTGGCGCGTTGCCAAAGCGTGCCGGCGTTCGCGCATCCGCGCGGCCCTTGAGCAACAACAGAACCCTATTTTTTTGCGACTTTTGCAGACCATGCCAACGCCTCCACCCTCTGCACCCACGGTTGTATGGTTGCACCCCGAGGCGCCCGCCAAGCCCGTTGAGGGGGCGCCGTGCAACGGCTGTGGCCTGTGTTGCCTGGCGGAGCCTTGCCCGTTGGGTGTGCTGGTTTCGCGGCGGCGCGCGGGGGCCTGCCTGGCCTTGCGCTGGAGCGACGCCGACGGGCGCTACCTGTGCGGAATGGTGGTCGATCCGGGCGGTGTTACCGGCTGGACGCATCCCTGGGCTGTGCGCTGGCTGGGGCAGCTGGCCCGGCGCTGGATCGCTGCGGGGGCAGGGTGTGATGCCGATGTGCTGGCACACCAGCCTCCAAAATGAGGCTGTGTGCCGGGTGAGTTGCGGCGCTCAGCGCGCCAGGGTCGCCCACGCCTGTGTCAGGCGCTGCACCAGATCCTGCGGGCGTCGCACCAGCGCATAGCCCTGGCTGCCAAACAGCATCGGCAGGTAATCGTGGGCTTCGTGATCAATCGTGACGCAAAACGGTGTCAGGCCCGCATCGCGTGCCTCCTGAATGGCATGGCGGGTGTCTTCCAGGCCGTAGCGACCTTCGTAAATGTCCAGGTCGTTTGGCTTGCCGTCGGTCAGCACCAAAAGCAGCCGCTGGCGCTCGGGTCGCGCACCCAGGCGGCGGGTGGCATCGCGCAGCGCAGCACCCATGCGGGTATAGAAGCCCGGTTTGAGTGCACCGACGCGAGAGCGTACGGTGTCGTTCCAGCGTTCACCAAACCCCTTGATGTGCTGGATGCGCACATGCTGGCGCCGTACCGAGCTGAAGCCGAGCACTTCAAACGCGTCGCCGGTGGCCGAGAGGGCCTCGCCAAACACGTAGAGCGCGTCGCGGATCACATCGATGACGCGGGCATTGGACGTGGCGTAGGCGTCCGTCGAGAGCGACAAATCGGCCAGCAAGAGCGTGGCCAGGCTGCGCTCGCCGCGCTGGCGCCGGATGTAGACCGGCGGTGAGTCGGTATGTTGCACACCCCCCTGGGATTCGGTCTGAAAACGGACCCAGGCGTCGATGTCGAATTCGTCTCCTGTGGTCTGGCCGTTTTGCCAGCGTGGCGCAGCGCGCAGCACCTCCAGACGGCGGCGCACACGCCGTGCGGTGGCGCGCAGCGCCTGGGGCGCAATGTAGGGCGTGCCTGGCCGGGCGACCGAGCACTGCACCGAGCAGTGATCGGGTTGCAGCACGTTGCGGCGCCAGTCCCATTCGGGGGTTTTGCGGCCAGGGCCCAGCGGCAGGTCGTCGGCCGAGGCGCTGGGCAGATCAAGGTCGAACTTGATGCGTGAGGCCGTGGTCTGGTCGCCGCGCGCCAGCGACAAGGTGTCCATATCGTTGGCAGCCGCCGTGGCGTTGGGATCGACCTCGTCGTCGGTGCCGCGGTCCAGGCGGATCAGCTCGCTCCAGCTCATCAAGGCCTCGGTCTTTGACGCCACCAGCAAGGGGTTGCGAACCTCCTTGTGCTCGACGCGGCGTGAACGGCGGCGTTGCTTGCTTTCTTCGCCAGGCGGGCCATCTGGGCGCTCGCCAGCGCCATCGCCGCTCTGCCCTGCAGCGCCTGAAGGGCCTTGGCCTACACCCGCTGTCAGCCACAGCCACACGGGTGCTACCTGGGCGGGCGCCACGAAGAGAGGGCCGTGGTCATCGCCACGCAGTGCGGCTTGCACCGCAGCCTCCCAGGGGATGGACTCGGCGCGCAGGCTGGTCAGGCTGGGGCGCTGTGCAAGGTGGGCCTGCGTGAGGCGCTGGTGGCGCCCGCGCATCCCCGCAAAACGCTGCAACGCCCGCGCCGTGGCGGCGCGGTTGTCGGCGATCCAGTCGCCCGTGGGTTCAAACACTGCAGCCAGTGCCGCCAGCCACAGGTACAACTCGTGGTTGAGCTCGCGCTCGTCAAAAACCGCCACCTGGGCGGGCAGGGCCAGCGTTTCCCAGTCGAGCACCGGCAGGGGCACGCGGATGCCACTGCCGGCCAGGCGCTGAAGCCAGCCACGGGGCCCGCCATGGCGGCTGTCGGCCACCGGCGCCACGCGCACAGCGGCGTCGCCTCCGCCAGCGCGGTACAGCAAGGCGATGCTGCGGCGCATCTCTTCCAGGGTGACCTGCACATGGGCGCGGTCGGGTTCTGCGACGCGCGTGACGGCGCGGTGCCACCACTGGCCAATCCACTCTTCCATCAGCGCTGCTCCTCGCGGCGCTGACGCATGGTTTCGCGCACAGCGTCCAGACCCACCTTCCACTCCAGCGTGGGTGTGCGGCCCTGGTCGGTTTGGGTGGTGTCACAGGCGGTCAGGCACTGGCCGCACTGTACGCAGGCAAACATCATGCGTTTGATGTTGCGCGGGTTCAGGCGCATGGGGCAGGCGTTGTCGCAGGCGCTGCCTCGGGGGGCGTCGCAGGTCTTGCATTCGCGCGCCCGCTCGCGGGTGAACGAGACCACCATGCCCTTGGGGTTGGCCATCCAGGCAAGGCTCTGGAACAGGCCAACTGCGCAGCCGTAGCGGCAAAACAGGTGCCGCGCGAGTGTGAACTCCAGCGTGAAGACCAGCGTGCCCACCACCAGAAAGCGCGTCTGGTTGGGGGTGAGGGTGCCGTTTACCAGATTGCCCCAGATCATGGCGGGGGGGAGCAGGTAGGTCAGCAGCGTGATGGCCCAGGCAAAGCCAAAAACCAGGCAGGCCACCAGGAACACGGGCCACCAGCGCTTGTCGGCCGAGCGGCCAGGACGTGGCGTGGGCGATTTGTCCCACACGCTGAGCTTGCCAGTGGCGCGGTGAAGCAGGTCGTTGAGGGTTTCGACCAGCGAAAAATGGGGGCACAACCAGCCGCAATAGAGCCGGCCAAAGTGGTAGGCCACGGCGAGAAAACCGACGACGAGGGTCAACACCGGCAAAATGCCGCGCCACACAATGGACCACGCGGTTTGCATTGCCGAGGCTTCGCCGCGCATGAAGGCCTCTATGCCCAGAGACCAACGAAAGCCAAGCACCCACAGCTGTGCCTCGGTGAGGTCAAAGCGCAGCAGGTTGAGTGCGGGGGCGAGCAGAAATACAGCAAAAAAGACCGCTTGAAACCAGCGACGGCGGCGCTGCAGTTGCGCGGTGGCGGGCAGCGCCACCGGGGCGCTGTCGCCTAATGTGCTGGCCGCGGTGGCTGCGCTGGAGCAGCCGGGAGCCGAGGCACAGCCAGAACAATCAGTCTTCATCACCCACAATCGCGCGCACCACTTCATCGAGCGCCTGGATGGTCTCGGTGTCGTCGGTCAACGCGTCCACTACGGCAGCGCGGCAGGCGTCGCGCAAGGGCAGACCCGATGCCACCAGGCGTGCAGCCATCACGAGAAGGCGGGTGCTGGCGGTTTCTTCCAGGTCGTGGTCGGTCAGGCGGCGCAGCGCCTGTGCCAGTTGCACCAGACGGGCTGCCAGAGCGGGGGAGGCATGGCCTTCGCGCTCCAGAATGGCGCGTTCAACGGCCGGGGCGGGGTAACCCAGCGTCAGTGCGGTAAAGCGCTGGCGCGTGCTCGGCTTGAGGCCCTTGAGCAGATTCTGGTAGCCGGGGTTATAGGAGATGACGAGCATGAACTCGGGCGGCGCTTTGAGCAGCTCGCCTGTGCGTTCAATCGGCAGGAGACGCCGGTCGTCGGCAAGCGGGTGCAGAACCACCGTGGTGTCCTTGCGCGCTTCGACCACCTCGTCGAGATACAAAATGGCGCCTTCCCGTACGGCCCGCGTGAGCGGCCCGTCGGTCCAGACGGTGTTGCCTTGACCAATCAGGTGGCGACCGACCAGGTCGGCAGCGCTGAGATCGTCGTGGCAGGAAACGGTAATCAGGGGGCGCGACAGGCGCGCCGCCATGTGTTCGACAAAACGGGTCTTGCCGCAGCCAGTGGGGCCTTTGATCAGCAGCGGAAGCTGCTGGGCAAAGCAATGCTCAAAGAGCGCTCGTTCGCCCCCCTGTTCTGCATAGAACGGCGCCCCACCTGCGGGCCGCACGCCCGGGCCGGTGCTGGCGCCCGAGGCCGACGAAACCGCAGTATGGGCGTGTTCCATGGTCAGGCTCGCTGCATGCGGCTACCGGGAATGGCAGCCACTTCCTGCTCGTCTTTTGCAGGACCGATGAAGAAGCTCGACAGATAGGTCAGCAGGCCGATCAGGAACATCACACCACCAGCCACACGTGTCCAGTAGAAGAACACCAGCTGGTCTTGCGTGGCCATGAAGGACATCGCGGTGCCGTCGGTCGGCATGCGCTGCAGCCAAACTTGAAGGATACCAGCGCCGCTGAGGGCCAGAACCATCACGGCCATACCGATGCTCATGATCCAGAAGCTCCACATTTCGACGCGTTGAGCGCGCATGGGGTTGGCTTCACGGCCGCGCATCAGGGGCATGGAGTAGCTGATGATGGCCAGCACTACCAGCACATAGGCGCCGTAGAAAGCCAGGTGGCCGTGGGCTGCCGTAACTTGCGAGCCGTGCGTGTAGAAGTTGACCCAGCTCAGCGTGTGGATGAAGCCCCAGACGCCAGCACCCAGGAAGGCGATGACGGCGGTGCCCACAGCCCAGAGCACAGCGGCCTGGTTGGGGTGTTCACGGCGGCGGCGCTGCACCATGTTGAAAGCAAACAGCGTCATCATGAAGAATGGAATGGGCTCCAGTGCGGAGAACACGCCACCCACCCAGTGCCAGTAGCCTGGCAGGCCGATGAAGTAGAAGTGGTGGCCAGTGCCCAGAATGCCCGAGATCAGCGCGAAGGCGACGATCATGTACATCCACTTGTCGATCACTTCACGGTCCACACCGGTCGTCTTGATCAGCACAAAGGCCAGCAGGGACGCCATGATCAGCTCCCACGTGCCTTCCACCCACAGGTGCACCACGAACCACCAGTACATCTTGTCGCGCACCAGGTTGCTGGGGTTGACGAAGCTGAACAGGAACAGCAGCGCGAGGCCCCACAGACCAAGCAGCAGCACCAGGGTGATGGCGGTCTTGCGACCCTTCAGCACGGTCATGCTGATGTTGAAGAGGAAGCCCAGTGCCACCACCACAATGCCGACTTTGGTAGGCAAGGGTTGCTCCAGGAACTCGCGCCCCATGGTGGCCAACAGGTCGTTACCTGTCATCTCGGCCAGCGTGGCATAGGGCACCAGCAGGTAACCGAGGATGGTCAGGGCTCCGGCGGCCAGGAAGATCCAGAACAGCACCTTGGCGAGCAGCGGGCTGTAAAGCTCGGTTTCGCTCTCTTCGGGCACCATGAAATAGGCGGCGCCCATGAATCCGAACAACAGCCACACGATCAGCAGGTTGGTGTGAACCATGCGGGCGATGTTGAAGGGAATGGCCGGGAACATCAGGTCGCCGATCACGTATTGCAGGCCGAGCGTCAGACCGAAAATGATCTGGCCGGTGAACAGTCCTAGCGCCGCGATGAAGTACAGCTTGGCGACAGACTGCGATTGGTATTTAAGGGTTGCGGGTTGCATTTTTGTATCCTTGGATGTGAGGTCTCAGTGCACTGAGATGCTTACCCTTCGATATTGGGTGGCCACTTTTCGGCATCGATGCCATTGGTCCAGCGCAGGAACTCGACCAGATCATCAAGCTGTGCTTCGGTGAAGTTGAACTGCGGCATCTGGCGGCGGCCCGGCGTGTGCGTGGGCATGGCCTTGATCCAGCCCTTGATGAAATCAGGGCCACGACGCGCATAGACGTTGCCCAACTCAGGCGCGAAATAGGCACCCTCGCCCAGCAGTGTATGGCAGCCGATGCAGTTGCGCGTCTCCCATAAATGCTTTCCACGGACTACGGACTCCGTGATTTCGCCCGCTTTGGATCGCTCGGGAATTTTGGTTTCGGTGTGAAAAATTAGGCTCGCAAACACAAGCACGAAAAAAACCGTGCCTCCGTAGAAAATGTTGCGCGCCATCTGGCTCGTGAAGCCTTGACTCATGGTGTACCTCATGCAGTGATGAGCCCGCATCGTAATGACTTAGCGGGTCAAATGGTTGATTAGAATCAATAAGATTCATTCGGTATGAATCTTACATTGAACTTGTGCCTTCTGGGCACTTTGCGGCGACAGAATATGAGCCTGGAGTTGCTTGCCTGCAACCCCTGGTTGCAAAAGGCTGCGAATTATCAGTCAGGATGTTCCCTATGCACGGTCCCGTACCCAGTTATTTGTCGTCTTCAAGCAACGAATCGCAGCCAGTAGAGGGTTTGGTGGACGACACACGCTTTCCCCCGCATGTTCAGGATGCCACCCCCAGGCTCCCAGGTGACCTGGGGGTCTGGCTGATCATTTTGTTGGAGTTGCTGACCTTTGCCATCCTCTTTGTGTCATTTGCGTTTGCCCGCACGCGGGAGGTGGAACTGTTCAACGCCTCGCAGGCCACGCTCAACCTGAATGCCGGCGCGCTCAACACCGTGCTGTTGATCTCCGGCAGTTGGTGCGTGGCCTGCGCGGTGTCTGCAGTGCGGCGCAATGCATCCACGGTGGGGGCGCGCTGGTTACTGGGGGCTTTGGCCTGCGGAGGGGGGTTTGTGGTGGTCAAGCTGGGCGAATACGCCCAGAAAATGGCGTCCGGGGTGGACCTTTCGACAAACACTTTCTACATGTTTTACCTTTTCCTCACCGGTTTTCACTTCCTGCATGTGGTGGTGGGCATGCTGGCGCTTGGATATCTGTGGGTAAAAACGCGGCGCGGGTGCTATGGCAGCCATGATTGCCACGCGTTGGAGACGGGCGCGGCGTTCTGGCATATGGTCGATCTGCTGTGGATCGTGCTGTTCCCGCTGGTTTACGTGATGCGTTGAGGAGCGAAGAGATGCCTGCTATTTCACACACCCGTGTCTGGCTGATATTGCTGGCCATCACGGCTGCAACGTACTGGATTGGCGAGGCGGGCCTGTCCGGCCATGGCTCCATGGGGCCGGTGCTGGCCATGTTTGCGCTGGCGTTCGTGAAAGGGGTACTGGTGTGTCTGGATTTTCTGGAGTTGCGGCATGCGCCAGCCCTGTGGCGCTGGCTGGTGGTGGGCTGGCTGGCGCTGGTGCTGGCGTTGATCTTGCTGGCTTACTGGGTTAGCCTGCGGTAGGTGATTTCTCTGACACCGTGGACCGGCATCCTGTGTGCTGCCCAGGATGCCTTATGGATGTCATGCACATGACATGGGGCATGGGCAGCATGGCCTGTTCTTTTCAGGAGTCCTTATTCCATGACGCTGCCCAGTGCACTGACCAACCATGACGACCTGATGCGGCGCATTGCGAGCGATCTGGTGGACAGCTACGACGAAGAAATCGAGCTGGAGCTGGAAGACCGCAGCCTCGACGAGCTGGAGGGCCGCCACGTCACCGACCGCGCGGAGCGGCAGGCCTATTTCAAAGAGCTTTTTCGCTTGCAGGGTGAGCTGGTCAAGCTCCAGGACTGGGTGCAGCACACGCGCAAGAAGGTGGTGATCTTGTTTGAGGGGCGCGATGCTGCCGGCAAAGGCGGCGTCATCAAGCGCATCACCCAGCGCCTGAATCCGCGCGTGGTGCGTGTGGCCGCGCTGCCTGCACCCAATGACCGCGAGCGCACGCAGTGGTACTTTCAGCGCTACGCCGCGCACCTGCCCGCTGCGGGCGAGATGGTGCTGTTTGATCGCAGCTGGTACAACCGCGCGGGCGTCGAGCGCGTGATGGGCTTTTGCACCGATGACGAGTACGAAGAGTTCTTTCGCACCGTGCCCGAGTTCGAGAAGATGCTGGTGCGCTCGGGCATCACGCTCGTCAAATACTGGTTTTCCATCACCGATGACGAGCAGCACCTGCGCTTTCTGGGCCGCATTCACGACCCGTTGAAACAGTGGAAATTGAGCCCCATGGACCTGGAAAGCCGCGTGCGCTGGGAGGCCTACACCAAGGCCAAGGAGACCATGCTCGAGCGCACCCACATCCCCGAGGCGCCCTGGTGGGTGGTGCAGGCGGTGGACAAGAAAAAGGCGCGCCTGAACTGCATTGCGCACCTGCTCGATCAATTCCCGTACCACGAGGTGCCGCATCCCCCGGTGGAGCTGCCGGAGCGGGTGCGCAACCCCGAATACCTGCGCCAGCCGGTGCCCCCTGAAATGTACGTTCCCCAGCGGTACTGAGCGCCGCCCGCGGCGGCTGCCGCCTTGGCGACAGCCGCTAGGTGCTTTCCTGAGTGTTGCAGTGCGTCATTTGCGGTTCAATGGAACCTTTAGTCCCTTCAGGATCGCCACATGCAACGTCGACACATCATTCAGTGGGGCGCAGCCGCACTCACCGCCGTCTCTCTGGGTACCGCCAGCGCCCAGAGCTTTCCCGCCAAGCCGGTCAAGCTCGTGATTGCCTTCCCCGCAGGCGGTCCCACCGATATCTCCATGCGCGTGCTGGCCGACAACGCCAGCAAGATCCTCGGCCAGCCCGTGATCGTCGAGAACAAGCCCGGCGCCGGTGGCACGCTGCCCGCGCAGGCGCTGCAGACAGCCCAGCCCGACGGCTACACGCTGGCGCAGATTCCGCTGGGCGTGTTCCGCCTGCCCTACACCACCAAGATCAACTGGGATCCGGTCAAGGACATCAGCTACGTGCTCAACGTCACGGGCTATGCCTTCGGCATCGTGGTGCCAGCCGATTCGCCGCTCAAGACCTGGACGCACTTTGTTGCCTGGGCCAAGGCCAATCCGGGCAAGCTGAGCTATGGCTCTACCGGAACCATGACCAGTCCGCACCTGACGACCGAGCTGATCGCGCAAAAGCTTGGCATCGAGCTGCTGCACGTGCCCTACAAGGGCAGTGCCGACCTCATGCAGGCCACCCTGGGCGGCCAGCTCATGGCCGCTGCCGACTCCACGGGCTTTGCGCCGCAGGTTGAGGCCGGCAAGCTGCGCGTGCTCAACACCTGGGGCGCCGAGCGGCTGGCCAAGTTCCCCGATGCGCCCACGCTCAAGGAACTGGGCCTGGACATCGTGCAGAACTCGCCGTTTGGCATTGGCGCGCCCAAGGGCACGCCAGCGCCCGTGGTCAAGCGCCTGCACGACGCCTTCAAGCAGGCCATGGAGCAAGAGAGCTACAGAACGGCCCTGGCGCGCTACGACATGGTGCCCATGTACATGAGCACAGCGGCCTACCAGAAGTTTGCCCAAGAGACTTTCGCACGCGAGAAAGCGCTGGTAGAGAAGCTGGGGCTGGCGAAGGCGCCGTGATGCTTTATTTTGAGTAGCCTGTATTGCTTATCTGTGAAGCGATACGGCTCTCAAAGGCTTCAAGGCTGAAGTCGCCCCATCAGTCCAGGCCCAGTTCGCGGGCATCCGCCAAGTGGGCGTCCCACGCCCCGCTGAGGCGCGGGTCGGGGTCGCGGGTCAGGTAGCGGCTGCCTCGTGCGGCCCGTACAAGCAGTGCCCCGCCCGCGGCGGCCTGTAGCGCGGCCGTGCCGCGACGCTCTGAGCGCAGGGATACGGCGATCAGGGCCAGCCCAAGGCCCGCCACCATGAGGTTCTCACTGGGCAGGCGCGCTCTTGTCCGGTCGATGGCCTGCCAGTGTCGGAGTGTGTTGATCAAGTCCATACCTAACTCTAGCGCAGCTTGGGTGTGCCGGGGTACCGCCGGCCATGCCGGATGGCATCAACGTGTCGCCAGCACCGCGCGCGCGACCTCCGCAAACCCCGCACCACGCTCGCCCTGCGTTACAAAACGCGGCCGGTGCGTGAGTTGCGGCACAAAGCGCGCAATGTTGGCCACGCCCACGCTGTGCGGGAAATGTTCGAACATGACCTGGTCGTTGGTGGAGTCGCCCACATACACCCAGCGGTCGATCTCGGCATCCAGGTTGCGCCCGAACAATTCGCGCACGATCCAGCGGGCGCCTTCGAGCTTGTTGTGCGCCCCAAACCAGCCGTTGATGTGGATGCTGCTCACTGTGGCGTTCATGCCCGCGTTGCGCATGATGCGCACGGCGTGGTCAATGGCTTCTTGCGGCAGGTGGGTGAATTCGCTGTGGTCGATGGCGATGTCGGTTTCACGGCCCGGCGAATCCGTGGCGCGGCGCGCACCGGGCACCTCACGCTCAATCTGCGCCAGAACCTGCTGCATGTTCGCGTAGTTGGCTGCGCGTGTGGCGGCGTCCTGTTGGTATATTTTTGATAGCTGCTCACGCTTGCTGTGATTAGGCAAGGGGCTGTTTTGATCAAAAACGTCTGCGCTGCGCTGCAGCGCCACCGCCCCGTTTTCCGCCACGATGGCATCCACGGGCCAGGTGGCGGCAAACGGCTCGCTCCAGCCCACCGGCCGGCCGGTGATGGGAATCACATGCAGGCCGCTCGCCTTGAGCGCACCCAAAGCCTGCAGCGCATCGGGGGTGATTGCGCCGTCGGTGGTCAGGGTGTCGTCGATGTCGGTGAGGATGCCTTGGATGGAGGCTCGCGTTTCGGTGGGCCAATGGGACAGCGGCTGCATGGACAGAGAAAGGTGAGTAGATGCCCCGCCCTTCATCTGCGGCGCAGGGCTGAGCGGTCGTGGATGACGGGAGTGGTGTCGGGAGGGTGGTTGTCAATTTTTGGCGAAATCGACAATGGCTTTGTAAAAGCGGTCGGAGCCATCTTTTGGATTGTCCGGCCCAAGTTCCATCCGGTTGACCCCGTGCTCGGCCCCTCCTTTGAAGCGACTGGGGATCACGGAAAAGTAGTAGGGGCTGATAAAGCGTGCGCCCGCTTTATAGTGCGACTGCATGGCTGCCAGGTGCGCGCCATCCATCTTCCATTGTTGCGGATTGAATTCGGGAACGCCGTAATCGGTGATTTTGCTTCTGTCCATGAAATCGCGCAGCCATGCGCTATTGGTGGCACCGCCATACATGTTCAGCCCCTGCTTCCAGGGTGCACGGCCGTCCAGTGTTTTGCCTACGGCAAACAGCTGGGGGTTCCATGAAGCGTTGACGTCAGGGACGATCTGGTGGGAGTAGAGCTTGTCTGCGGGCAGGCCTGCCTTGAGCGCCCATTGGTGAAAAATGCTCAGGAATGCGTATACCTGCGCCTCTCGATAGAGGTTCCAATCGCGCGCCAACGGGTTGTAGTAAACGTCCTGCAGCGACTTGGGCATATCGAGCCACGAACGCACTCCTGGCAAGGCCTTCGCGTTCTTGAGTGACGGCACTTCTGCGGTTCTGGCTGACGCCAAGTTTCCCTGGTCACGGGGGACCACCACGAATTCCACCTCTGCCAGCTGATAGCGGCTGCCGTCGGATGTGACAACAACTTGGGCACGGTGCCTGCCCGGGCGCAGGCCACTGTAATCAAGGTCAAAGCGAAAACCGGTGTTTGGACTGGTGATGGAGGCCTCGGCCCGGTAGACGTCTAGCCGGTTAAGGCCGTAGGGAACGGGGCCAATGCGTTGGCCATTTAGGTACAGGTCCAGCTGCTGAACTGCCTTATTGGGATCCCAAAGCCAGCCTGCGATGGGTAAAGTGCCGTCCGCAAATGCGTCGTAGTGCTCACCAAAAGATGCGAGTTTCTCCTTGCGGATGTTTTTGGACGGGGCGGGAATGACATCAAACGACGGGTAAGAAAGACCTGTACGTGCGTTGAACTGCTCGATGGTCTGGTATTTGCCGCGCAGCCATTGGCGAAAGCCGGCAACCGATTCGGGGCTGTAGTCCGTGACCTGGATGTCCTGGTAAGCACCCATACCGTTCTCAAAGTCAGGAAACATATGGTGCAACTCGCCCGCCAGCGTGTAGGCGACGATGCGATTCTGTACCGCCTTGGGCAAGCTCTTGATGCGCTTGGCCACGTAGTTCAGTGCTTCCAGCCGGTACTTGTTCACAGGAATCGTGAGGTCCGTGGACAGGGTGTAGGGCATGATCCGGTAACCGAAGTAGTCCAGTTCCAGTGGCTTCCCATCGCGCAGTTGCATGAGGTTGCGTGGGTCCTTGCGCAGATCTTCCGTGATGGGCCCGATAGAGTCGAAGTGGTCCGCTGAAAAATAAATGACCACGGGGCGCGGTACCTTGCGGATCACGCCCAGGAATTCGTCCACGCGTGCCGGGTCGATTTCCCACCCTTTGGGGGTCGCGCGGTACAGCGCCAGCAGCTGCAGGGTGGCGGTGTAGCCCACCTGCACCCCCCCCCTGGGGCCGCCGGGCTCCAACGTGTCCAGCAGTCGCAACACCGCTGGCGCGCCGTCAAGCTTGCGTTGTCGACAGTAAGCGTAAGCAACTTCCATGGAGCTGATATTGGCCTGTTCAACGGCTTCGTCACAACGCATCATCCCTTCTACGGTAGGAGCAATGATCAGCGGTGGTCTGGAAAGCCCCTGAGATGGTGTCTGAGCATTCGCGTCAAAGACTGTGGCGACCAGCGCAAAGCTGATCATTCCGAGGACGTTGACCAGCATGGACTGAAGGGCTGTGCGCGAAATGGTGGGGCAGGAGGGAACCATGGGCAAACTACAAGTGGACAGATGCATGCCATTGGGCCGTCGATGCATGAGTGGATGGACCGCTCTCAGCGGGAGTTGGTGGGGATATCGTCCAGTGACAGACTCAACGGTTCTATCGGAACGTTGCTCACGTCGTAGTGCATGAAGGCAATCAGGCACTGTATGCCAATGAAAATGGGCAACGCCGCAAGCATGACGGTGCCGCTGGTCGCAGGATTGTGAGTGCTGCTGCTTTCAATCCAATGCCAGCTCCCGAACGCTGTACCAGCCAACACCAGCAGTGTGCCAAAGATGCTGTAGAGCGTGCCAACGTTGAAGTCGCGAACCAAATAGCTGTATAC
>ERZ1023652.80-NODE-80-length-22281-cov-5.325404_pt1 | contig 22281 bp, 21 predicted proteins | sample MGYA00520879_ERZ1023652 | MGnify/ENA primary metagenome ERZ1023652 (study PRJEB33180, sample SAMEA4044469) | wastewater metagenome | place: Denmark | collected 2016-04-02 | study: EMG produced TPA metagenomics assembly of the PRJEB13832 data set (Local surveillance...
CACTTAAATGATATATTCAGTTATAGGTTGATGTTATATGTTTGTGCTGCTGGCCAGGTTGGCCGGAGCTGAACGATACGTGCGGCGCCCTGCTCCGGCGAGGGGGTGCTCACCGGAGGACGACAGTAACATCTTAGGGCCAACTTCGGCGAGCGCCCCCTCATCGGAGGAAAAGAGGCATATGTTGACCGAACTCCGGCGTAACCTGCGTTCGACGGAGGAAACAAATTCCGCCCAACAAAAAACCACCCGCTACACAAGAACGGATGGTTTTGAATTTTTTTCATTTGACATTTTTATCCCATGACCGCCAAAACGAGCGGCAGCGCGAAGATTCCGATCAGGATGGAAACGGAATTCATGAAGGCGGAGGTTTCGACGTCCCCGCCTGCTTCGTCGGTGAATCCGGTCGCCATGGATGCGATCGGCGAAAAGAACAGCATGCAGAGGATCGTCTTCACGACCATTGATACCGGCAGGAAGAGCACGGTCAGGATGGAGAAAATCAGCGAAAAGCCGTAGCGGATGGCCAAGTATTTGAAGGCCAGCTTGAAGCGGTGCGCATCCAAGCCCAATTCCAAACCGATTCCGATCATCAACATCGCCAGGAATGTGTTGGCGCCGCCCACCGTGGACGTAAAGGTGATGACCTCATCCGGTAATTGCAGCCCGAGGAGGCGCATCAGCAACAGGATCAAGTATGTATCGAACAGCGGCGAAAGAAACATGAGTTTGAGGAAGCCGCCTAAGGTTGTTTTTTGCTTCTCATCCGCAACAGAACGGGACCAACCATAGCCAATTCCGGCAGCTCCGAATGAATTGCCGACATCGAAAAGGGATGCGAAAATGATCGACTGCGGGCCCATCAATCCGGCGATATATGGCATCGCAAAGGCCCCGACATTGTAGCTGCCGAGGTTGATGATTCCGAAAGCCTGCGCTATACCGCCTTTCCGTTGGTTCACCAGATAGCCGGTGATTTGCAGGATCAAGTTAGCGAGGAGGCCGATTGCGGTCAAAAACAGCAAGTTGGAGGTGATGTCGAACGTGTTGAAACTGGTGATCAGTGCGCAGGGCAACGTGATCCGCAGTACGATTTTCGAAAATTTCGGAAAATCAGCTGCGCTCACCCACCCGATCCGTTTGATGACGTAGCCGATCACGATGATCAAAATCAATGATGCGGCTTTTGCTGCTATTTCCCCCATTACGTTCCCCCTGCTCGCGTTTTTCCTTAATTATAACAAAAAAATGCCTTCGCATATGTTCTTTCTTTATTTTGTAATCGCGTTACCGATTCCTTTGCATCCTCTATCAGAGCATTCAAAAAAGTTCCGCCCGCACCAATACGAATCGGGGGGACGGAACTTTTTTCAGCCAAGGCGCTCAAATCACCACAAAAGCTTTCTATTCTTCATACTTCAAAACGGAACGATCGCCCAATGGTTGGACCTCTCTGTTGTTGCCTTCATAGTATTCGTTGAAGGCTGCAATTTGTTCCGCGGAAACTTCCACAGGGTTCGCCATCACGTACCACTCGACATTTTCGGTCAGCGGCGGTGTCGTCAAGGAACCTAGGTAATGGTAGTAGCTTTTGTTGGCTGGAAGCAGTTCGGCAACGTTCAGGCTGAGGCCGCTCGCAACGTCTGATTCTTCGTTCGCCTGCACATCATCCAGGATCGCCTGAAAAGCAGCATTTTCTGTTCCTTCTTTAAAGAAGACCGCGATGACTGCTAAGCGGCCATCCTGTGCCTTGTGGACAAAATGCAGTTCGATCGGGAAACTCTCCCCATCCACCGTGTGCTCGCTCGGGGAATGCAGATGGAATTGCGCCAATTCAAAACCGCGTCCTGCAATCGTCGCTTGGCCGCCGTCTTCGATTTCGATGCTGTGCCCGTTATCGACCACATCGATGATCTCCTCCGCATAGTCCAATGTCAAGGAACCGTCCGTGGTCATCGCTTCGGTTGCACTCGTTTCGATATTGATCGGGGATTGCATCGCGCCGGATTCGAAGTCCCATTCATCCTGGTTTTCATAATCCAAATGTTCCTCAGCGGCTGCTTCGGTTGTTTCTTCAGTCGTCGTTTCGGAGGTCAGTTCCGTCGTTTCCTGTGCGCTGCTGTCCGTTTCTACCGTTTCTTCTTGGCCGCAGCCACTCAGTCCCAATAAAACGAACGCCCCCAGAACCGCCAAAACTTTTGTTAATCCTTTTGCATTATTCATTTTTCCGATCTTCCCCCTCAAAAACAATATCCATTTATTATATAATAATCCGCAATTAAATTATCAAATCAACCGCGATAAACAATAATTCAACAGATAACCCCTTCTGTCAGCTGTATTCAAAAGGATATTGCGAAGAGGAGAAGGCGGGTCTATATGGTCCCTTCAGTCGTCGCGCAGGTTGATGACCATATCGATGCGGTCCTCCATCGTCTCGCCCAAACCGATGATGCCGCCGCTGCAGACAGTCAGACCTGCCTTTTGCGCAGCGCGGATGGCGGCGATTTTGTCGTCGTAAGTATGGGTCGTGCAGACATCGAACATGTTACCGCAAAAAATAGATGCAAACCCGTATTTTTAAAGGGTGACAATAAAAATGTGGAGAAAACGTACGGATTCTCAGTTTCGTTTTTTTTGAAGCGGTTGTGAAGGGTTGTGCTTCTCCTGTGTATTGTGGAAGGCTCAAAAAACCGACACGCAAGCATTAGGTTGCTTGCGTGTCGGTTTTTATTTATTGATCGTTGCCTAAGTTATGTCCAAGCATTTTTTTGGGTAGATTCCCTGATCAACAACTCGTTATCCAGCGTTTGGATCAGGTCGACTTCTTTTTCCAGAATCAATTCCATCAGAATTTTGGCCGCCAATTCTCCGGACTCCTGGAAAGGATAATGGACGGTTGTGATGCGCGGATAGACCGCTTCGGTGATTTCGTAGCCGCCGAACCCCGCTAAGGAAAGCTGATTGGGGATTTCAATCTGCAGTTCATGCGCAGCGCGCATGATCCCGATCGCGATATTGTCGGTCGCGCCGATCACGAAAGTCGCTTTGGATTGCGACAGGATTTCCAGTGCCTTTTCGTAGGCGTCCTTCATGGCAAAGCTCGTTTTGACGAAGGTATAGTCGATATCATGGCCTTCGAAAGCCTGCTCGATGCCGTTGCGTCGGGTCACCCCGACCGCCGTATCGGATTCGTCGACCCCGAAGACAAGAATGTTCCTGTGTCCGTTCGCAACCGCGTACGCTCCGACCGAACGGCCCGCCTTCTCGTCATCGTGGATGATGCAGTGGAAATCGGGATGCGATTGCCCGACGATGACGACGGGAACATCAGCCTCTTCGAACGCCTTGACATGAGCCGGTGTGATGGCAGCGGCGAAGAAGACGATGCCGTCGACGCGCTGCTTCGCCAAGGTGGAGATGGCTTCGATTTCGCGCTCGCGGCTCTGATCCGCATTCGTGATCAACAGTTGGTTTTTGGATAGGCGCAGACTACTCTCCAAGCCCCGCAACGCTTCGTTCGTCGCAAAGGAATTCAGACGCGGGATGATCGTTCCGACCATGTGCGTGCGCTTCGCTTTCAGGCTTTGGGCAAATTTATTCGGTTTGTAATCATGTTCGGCGACGATTGCATCCAGCTTCGCCTTCGTTTTTCCGCTGACCGCCCCGCCGTTCAGATAGCGGGAAACCGTGCTCTTCGCCACGCCGGCCATTTTAGCGATGTCATTGATTGTGACCATGGATAGCGTCCACCCCTTTCTTTTGCTGCAAAACGGACTCTATGCCGTATCCGAATACAGGTTAGGTCTCTGCCTTTGATTATACAGGTGCAAGGGATGCGCCGCAACGGACCGGGGAAGGAAATCTTCACATTTTCGGTGTCTGCTCCGGCGAGCGGATGCGCCACCGGAGGAGCAATCCGGTATTATCCGTCTCCTCCGGCCGCAGCAGTCTTATCGGAACTGGACGCATTTTGCATTGCTGTCCTCCGGCGACCCCCGGCTTAACCGGAGTTCCATCCCACATATTCACAAAAAAACAAAAATATCCGCACGCCGCCGCGGACATCCTCCGCATAGGCGGATTCGGCCTGTCCTTCCGGCAGAATGCGGAAAGTTAATCAGTTATTCAGATAGCTTTTTCTCTGTTGGCTTGCGGCGTGCGCCTTTATTTTTCTGATCTTTGGAGCGGATTTTTTTCTTTTTCGTTTTTTTGGCGACTGCTTCCTTCTTAGCCTCTTCCTCTTTCGAAGCAACCAAGGCAGCTTTTTTCTGGATTTTAGCAGCTTTGGCGACGGCCGGTTTCTGCGCATCGCGGATGGCGTCACGGGATTCGCGGCTCGGCAGTTCGTTGACGAGCTCGCCACCGTAGATGAAGAATTCCTTCACTTCTTCCGGATGCGGGGCGAAACGTTTGATATCGCGGCTGTTGCGATCATTCACCAATGACAGCACAATCCCTTTTTTGCCCATCCGGCCCGTACGTCCGGAGCGGTGCAGGTAGGTTTCCTTCGATAGCGGCAGATCGTAATGGATGACGTAAGGCAGATCCTGGATGTCGATCCCGCGGGCGGAAACATCCGTTGTCAGCAGAAAGGTCACATTGCCTTTGCGGAATTCATCCATGGCGTTTTTGCGCTGGGCTTTGCCGTAATCGCTGTGCAGCATGCGGACATTGATGCCTTCGAACTGCAGTTTCTGCGCCAAATAATCAAGTTCCTGCGTAGCATTTACGAAAACGAGCGCCTGCATGTCTTCCAGATTGCCCAAACGGCGCAACATTTCGGCACGTTTGCGCGTAGGTGCCTCGATGAAGCCGTGAATCGTTTGGTCCATGAACTGGCCTTCTTTTGTCGTGTCGAACCAAAGCGGCTCGGTATTGAACCACTTTTGGATGTCCTTCAGGTTTTCGCTGTTCGTAGCCGAAAAGAAACCCATCTGACGGGAACCCGGCATTTTTTTGATCAACTCGCGTAGAGCGCTCAAGTGCTCCTCCTGCATCAGATAGTCCGCTTCATCAAGGATGACCGTCTTGATGTTGTGCAGTTTCAGTTTTTTCTGGTTGGCCAATTCCAACAATCGTCCCGGTGTTCCGACCACGATTTCCGGTTTTTCCTTCAGCTTGTCGATCTGACGGCCGACGTTCGCGCCGCCGATGATCACTTGCGCGCTCAAGTCCTTCAGGGAACCCCACTCCGCCAAAACGTGGCCTACTTGGTGAGCCAACTCCTGCGAAGGCACAAGCACCAACAATTGCAGCTCTTTGTTGGCATCCGTTTTCTGCAGTAACGGAATGGCATAAGCCAACGTTTTACCCGTTCCTGTCGGCGATAGACCGACGACATCCTTGCCTTGCAGCAACGGCTTGAAGACATTCTCTTGGATTGGGGTCGGCAGCTGAAAACTCATCTCATGCCAGTATTTTTCGAATGGCATTGCCATTTCTTCCATCATCATCATTCATTTCCTCATTTCTTATACTGCGGCGCATACCTGTTGCAGGTACAACAATCTGTCTTACGCCTCGTCCAGATCCGCTGGGTAAACGATGCCCGCTTTTTTGCGCAAGGCCTCCATCGTCCGGTTAACGTCCCGGCTGATCTGCGTCCAACGTTCATAGTCTTCTATAGTATCAGGATTTTCCGGATCATTCAAGACGCGCGCGAAGGCACGGACTTCATCGTCCATGAAATGGCCGGTTGCTTTTTCGGCCAATTGATACCGTTCATCGGTCTCGCCGTCCACCAGTTCGACCGATTGGATCAAATTGACACCATCGAGAAGCAAGGTTTTTTTGCCGCTGTAGATTTCCGAATCGGCGAAGGAATTGTAGATTTTCGACGTATGCAAGGTGACGGAGAAATACGGATATTTCAACAGCATCGTACCGGCCCCGTCCACGCCCGTCTGGATTTTCTTGTCGGCATAATCGACGTCATCAGGCACACCGAACCAAGCGATAGCAGCGTACAGCAAATATACGCCCAAATCTGCAAGCGCCCCGCCGGAAAAAGCGAGCGAGAAAATGTTCGGTTCTTCGCCGGCTAAGACTTGGTCATAGCGGGAAGAGTATTTTGCATAGGTGAAGTTGGCACCGTCGATTTCTCCCAATTTGGCGATTTCATTCCGGACCAGCTCGAAGTTTGGCTCATGCAGATGGCGAGCGGCTTCAAACAGGAAGACATTATTGGCTTTAGCCGCCGAGAAGGCAGCTTCCCATTCTTTTGTATTCGAGAAGATCGGCTTTTCGACGATGAGATGCTTGCCATTGGCGATGGCCGACATGGCTTGCTGGAAATGGAGGCTGTTCGGTGATGCGATGTAGATGGCATCGACTTCCTCCAAGGCAGTGAATTTTTCCAAGTCCGTGACGAAAATATCCGCACCGTAGCCTTCTCCAAAGCTTTGGGCGGTGAACTGGTTGCGGCTGTAGACCGCTTTTATTTCGAATTGTCCGGATGCTTTGGCCGCTGTTGCGAATGCATGCGCAATGCTGCTTGTTCCGATGATGCCTAATCTGATCATGGTTTGATCCCCTCACTCATTGTTTTTTTTGAAACATTCTATTCCCATTCTACACTAATCGAAGGTGGATTGCTTATTGATAGCCATTATTATTGAACCCAAAAACAGCATCCCGGCACAAACCGGATGCTGGCGGCGTAGATTATGACTGTTGCTTTTCCGCTTTTTTCAGTTCTTGGCGCTGCTTCAGGCGTTTTCGCTTTTCGGCTTCCGTCAGCGGCGCGTAGTCCTTCAGATCCGGCAGAGCGCCGACGGACACTTCCCAGAGATAGAGACTTGCGACCGAACCGTATGGCGCAAAACGCCGTTTGTATTTCTGGAACAGTTGCTTGGTGATTTTGCGGTGATGATAAACCATCCGCAAGCCGCGATGGATAGCGAGGTCATCCCAGCTCAGTACATCCTGACGGCCCATCGAAAAGATCAGCAGCATCTCGGCTGTCCATTTACCGATGCCGCGCAGCTGCGACAACTCGGCGATAACCGCTTCGTCACTCATATCCTTCAGCGCCTCCAGATCACAGGCACCGGAAATGACTTTCTCGGCAGCCTCACGGATATAGGTTGCTTTACGGGTCGATAGGCCACACTGCTGTATTTCTTCGATGCTCGCCCGGCAGATGCGATCCGGTGTTATCGCCCCAAAAACGGCAAGCATCCTTTTCCAGACGGTTTCCTGAGCTTTCATTGAAATCTGCTGGCCGACGATATTGTTGACGAGCGCGGAAAAAAGATCCGCATCGATCGGCCGCTCGATCGGTCCGATCCGATCGATGACGTCCGCTAGAATCGGATCCTTGGCCTTCAGACAGCGGATCGCTTCTTCATCATAATAAAAATTCATTTATTCCACCCTTGCTCTGCATATTTTTCAACCATAACCCCTTTCCCCCATAAGAAAAGCTGGAGACTCGGAAGCCCCCAGCTTTGATTTGATTGGCATCACTTACTGTTACGGATGTCGACCCCGATTCTCTTACCGAGATTGTGGTCTTGGTGCCCCTTCACGAAGTTGCTGTCTTTCTTGATGCGGGTGATTCTTTCTAATTCCTCATCCGTCAAACTAAAATCGAACAGATCAAGATTTTCCTTCATTCGGTCGGCATCCTTTGTTTTCGGAATCGGAATGAGGTCGCGTTGTACGGCCCATCTCAGTATGATCTGTGCCGGTGTTTTATTATATTTTTCAGCTATTTTCATAACTTTGCCGTCTTCCAAAGCTCTTCCCTTAGCCAATGGGCTGTAGGCCATCGTCATAATGTTATTGTCGTAGCCGAAGTCATCCACTTCCTCCATGAGGTTGAATGGATTGATTTCCAATTGGTTCACGACTGGTTTGATGCGGGAGTTCTCCAATAGTTCTTTCAGATCCCCACGCATGAAGTTGGAGACGCCGATGCTGCGGACGATTCCGGAATCCTTGGCTTCCTCCAAGGCTTTCCAAGTGGCTGCAGTTACACCTTCATTAGGGCTCGGGAAGTGGATCAGGAACAGATCAATGTACTTTAGTCCGAGCCGGTCGTAGCTTGCACGGATAGCGTCTGTCGCTTTTTCGAAGCCCATGTCGTCTTTACCGAGTTTGGTCACGACAAAAATATCATCTCTGGAAATGCCTGCGTTGATGGCTTTATGGATACCGCGGCCTACGCCGACTTCGTTTCCGTACATGCTGCCTGTATCAATCAGGCGATACCCACGCATGATGGCCATGAAGACCATCTCTTCAGCTTCATCATTGCTCACGTTCCAAGTTCCGTATCCGATTCCGGGGATTGTAAAACCATCATTCAAAGGCATTCTGTCCATTAAGCTCTTCACCATGATAACTCACACTCCTTCTACTTATTACCTTAAGTGTAACGCAATTTCCTCAGAAACACAAAAATTATTAATGCGCTTACAAAACAAAACGGAGGAAAAACACTTTCCTTTCCTCCCCGAACCAATCCAAACGGTCATATTTCCAAAGATTCTGAAGTGGAGCCGTTCGTTAAGGTCACAACGACCATTTCCGGTCGGTTGTTGATCCGGAACGGGAATGAGGACCCACCGATGCCCCGGCTGACGACCAGTTTCTTTTCCGGATCCGTAGGCAACAGATAAACGCCTTCGGTATGCCGTGGCATCCGCCCTTGTCCAGGAGCATACAGCCCACCCAATCTCGGGATGCGGATCTGGCCGCCATGAGCATGGCCAGCGAAGGTGATATCAGCTGATTTCTCCGGATCGATATGGTACTTCAGAAAATGTTCAGGTCGGTGCGCCAACAAAAGACGTGTTTGGCCTTGCCAATCTTTTCTCAGCCTGATCTTTTTCAGAAAGTCCTTCGCGATTTTCTGAATGGCCGAGCTTTTGTCGCTCAGTCCCATGATCACGACAGGCTTGCGACCCTTTGCAAGGACGCTGATTGCTTCATCGTCCAGAAAACGGATGCCTGTCTGCTTGTACAAATCCAACACGATAGTGAACATCGGAGAATGGCGGTCATGATTACCTGTTATGGCATAGGTCGGTGCGATCGCCGTCAGTTTCCGGAACAGTTTTTCCGCGACTGAAGGATCAAAAGTACCATCCCCTTGAATCTGATCACCAGTAAGAAAGATAAAGTCCGGATCCGCTGCTTTGGTCATGTCAATCAGCTTGTTCAGATCGACTTTTTCTTTCGGCAAATGGATATCGGAAAGCTGGACTATCTTCAGCCCTTCGTTTTCAGGCGCCAGATTCTTTACCGGAATGGTGTACTCGGTCTTCTGGATCCAGGTGTTTTGGAGATGCAGATAGGCCGCTGTGCCCGCCAAAACGGCAGTCTTCAGCAGGCTTTTGTTTTTTATGTTCATATTTATCATCCTCTATCTTCAAGAAACCCTATTGTTTCCTCTATTCTAATGCTTTGGAGCGCTTCAGTCAAAATAAAACGGTTGGTTCTTGTGACCGTCGGAAGCGATTATCGGAGCTGGGTAATTTTCCTGAAACCATAAGGATGTTGTCCGATACGGTTCAAATAGGTGCTTTTTGCTTCCTATTAAGTAATTAGCATGTTATGTTTAATATATGAATATTACTCTTCAACATTACAACATCACTACGAAGGGACTGAATCTATGAGTATATTTACAGAAAAATTAAGGGAAGTCCTGCAGTCCGTGCTGCCGATCACAGCGCTTGTTGTGCTGCTCCATTTCACCTTGACTCCGCTCGAAACCATTGATCTGCAGCGTTTCCTGTTCGGGGCATTCTTGATCATCATCGGCCTGTCGATCTTCCTTTTCGGTGTGGATCTGGGCATCACACCGATCGGGAAATTCCTCGGAAAAGGGTTGGCCCGCAGCAACAGCATGAAATATGTACTTGGGATGGGGCTTGTGCTAGGATTCTTCATCTCGATTGCGGAGCCGGATCTGCATATTTTAGCGACGCAGGTTTCCGAGGTCACAAGCGGCATGTATCCGAAAAACCTGCTTTTGATCGTCGTTTCCGTTGGCATCGCCGTTATGCTGACAATCGGTCTTTTCCGGATTGTTTACCGTTATCCACTGAACAAGACGTTCACTTTCCTCTACCTGGCCATCTTCGGCTTGGCCTACTTCAGCACCAACGACCTGTTCGCCATCGCTTTTGATGCTTCCGGATCGACGACCGGCGCTTTGACAGTGCCCTTCATGTTGGCACTGGCGGTCGGTGTCGCATCCCTGAACCGGAAGACGCAATCAGCCGAGGAGGATAGTTTCGGTCTGGTAGGGATCGCCTCAGCCGGTGCCATCCTGGCCGTATTGATTTTGGGATTGTTCGTCCGTTCCGACGAACCGCTCTCGGGTTCTATGCCTGGCCATGAAGCGGTCGCCGCGAATTGGCTTGCACCATTCCTGCACGAGTTGCCGAAAATAGCGGGCGAAATCCTGTTGGCCGTTTCACCGATTCTGATCATTTTCGTGCTCAACCATGTCTTTTTTGCTGATCAGAAACTCTCCAAACGTGCTTTCCGCCGTATTTTCTTGGGGATGGCCTATCTGTTCGTCGGTCTGGTGCTTTTCCTGACTGGCGTGAATGCCGGCTTCATGGAAGTCGGCCGCAAACTCGGCATGCTGATTGCCGGGATGGACAGCTCGATTCCGGTCCTGATCGTCGGTTTTGTGCTGGGGGTATTGGTCATTTTGGCGGAACCTGCAGTATATGTATTGACGCATCAAATAGAAGATGTTACAACAGGGTATGTAAAGCGCGGTATTGTGCTGGGATTCCTGTCCATCGGAGTCGGGCTCGCCGTCCTCTTGTCGGTCGTGCGTGTACTCATCCCTTGGCTGCAACTGTGGCACTATCTCGTCCCCGGTTATCTGATCATCCTTGCCCTCTCCTATAAAGTTCCGAAGCTGTTCGTCGGGATTGCCTTTGATGCGGGCGGCGTGGCTTCAGGCCCGATGACGGCGACTTTCATTCTGGCATTCATTCAGGGTGTTGCGGAAATCACGCCGGATGCCAACGTGCTCTTGGAAGGCTTCGGGATGATTGCGATGGTGGCGATGATGCCGATCATTTCGTTGCAATTGTTGGGCGCCATTTATCAGCGCAACAGTATAAAGGAGGGTCTCTAATTGACCGAACAAGTTGAAAACAAAAGATTCTACGATGTCATTTTTGTCGTCGTCAACATCGGCAAAGCCAGCCGCGTGCTTGAAGAAGCGAAAAAATGCGGCATCACCGGAGGGACCATCCTGCATGGTTCCGGAACGGTTTCCAGCGCTTTATTGCGCACAATCGGTTTTTATGAAGTAAAAAAAGAAATCCTCTTTATGGTCTGCGCGCGCGATAAGACGCAACCTACTGTCGAACACATCAGCTCACTTTTCCATTTCGAGTTGCCGAATCGTGGCATCCTCTTCACAAGTCCGATTTCGCACTTGCTGGGTACGCATGGCGAACGCCTGCATATGGATGAAAAAGATCCCCATCCAAATTCCGGTCATGAAGTCTTCTTTACGCTCGTTGCCGGCGGATTGGGTGACGATGTCGTTGAAGCAGCGGCTGCGGCTGGCGCACGCGGCGGCACCCTTTTCCACGGGACTGGCGCTTTTGCGGATAAATGCCGAAAAGTGTTCGGGATCGAACTCGACAACGGCAAAGACATCATCATGAACTTGGTCACCTCCGAGGTCGCTCTTGCAGTGGAAACCGCCATTGTCGATCAGATGCAGTTGGATGTGCCGGGTAACGGCTTCCTGTTCAGCTTCGATGCCGAGAATGTACGCGGAGTTCGTTAAGAGTACCGTCCTTGATAGTCCAACCTGAAAGACCCGGATCGGTATTTGATGCCGATCCGGGTCTTTTGCATACTTGAGGAGCGGAATTATCGAATGTTCCTCGAATATTCGATAATTCCGCTTCGTTCTGGGGTCAAATTGTCGAATGTTACTGAGCATTCGACAATTTCGTCCCGCGCCCGGGTCAAATAATCGGATGTTCCTCGAGCATTCGACAATTCTGCCCCGCTCTCGATTTCGCTTTGAGTAATGCCATATGCTCTTTGTGACATCTTTTGTATGTTTTTGTTTTCAGTAACTTTCGTGTCATCTTGCCACAGCTGTTCCCTATTTCACAAACTGTTTTCCGAACTGTATAAACATCTATAGCAGCCTAAACGACTTTTATGAGAAAATATGCTAATTATGTTCAATCTTTTTAATGAAACTCGTTTATAACAGCAAATAAAACTGTATTATTAACGCATATAAAACGGTTGCTTTCAGCCCGGATACGTGCTATCTTATGTCTAGTTCTTATTCGAGGAAAAAGGAGAGGTTTCACGGATGGTAAAGAAAAAGAGAGTTTTATTTGGCGGTTTGACAGCATTACTGGGTTTGACTTTGGCGGCTTGCGGTAGCGGCGAAACAGTCGACAGCAGCGCGATTGATACAGCAGTATTAACTGATTCAGAAACAGCATGGGACAAGATCGAGGAAGCCGGTGTTTTGAAAGTAGCCACTTCCGGAACGCTCTACCCTAATTCTTATCACGACAAGGAAACCGACGAACTGACCGGTTACGAGGTGGAAATTATCCGTGAAGTCGCAGAACGCATCGGCGTGGAAGTGGCATTCACGGAGATGGGCGTTGACGGCATGCTGACTTCCGTCAACAGCGGCGCAGTGGATGTTGCAGCATTCGGGATCGACCGCAATGGCGAAAACGCCGACAAATACAATTACACGACTCCTTACAAATATTCATTCGGTGCCATGGTTGTCCGTGAATCCGATAATTCCGGCATCGAAACGCTGGAAGACCTGAAAGGCAAAATCGCTGCCGGTGCGGCAACGACAACTTACATGAAGGTTGCCCGTTATTTCGGCGCGGAAGAAAAAATCTACGACAACGCGACAAACGATATGTACTTGTCTGACGTAGCGAACGGACGGACAGATGTTATTCTGAACGATTACTATGCACAAAAGTTGGCGACTGCCGCTTTGCCGGATATCCCTGTTAAAGTGCATGACATTTTCTACAACCCATCCGAAACTAATTTCTCCATCAAAAAAGGCAATGACGAATTGACCGAGAAATTCAACGAAGCTTTGGATGAAATGCGTGCTGACGGAACTTTGGCGGAATTGTCGAAACAATTCTACGATGGTGCGGACGTGACTGTCCAGATCGAATATGATTTCCCAGTGATCGACGTAAGCGATGTAGACTAGACCTATAGAATGGAAATGTAAAATAAAATTGTAAAGCAGAAAGGTGGGCAAGACATGTCAGGCATCCAATGGCAGTATATCTTCAATCCGGAGTTGGCTCTCGACAGCCTCCCGTACGTCCTCAAAGGGATGGGCTATACTCTTGGAATCGCGTTGACCAGCATGCTGAATGGCACGCTGCTTGGCTTTGTGCTTGCGATGCTGCAGCTGGCCAAGTTGAAACCACTGCGTTGGCTGGCGCGGCTCTACATCTCTTTTATGAGGGGAACCCCTACGTTGGTCATTTTGTTCCTGCTCTACTTCGGCTTCCCGTTCATCGGCATCCAATTCACTGCCGTCACGGCGGCCATCATCGGCTTCAGCTTGAGTTCGGCCGCCTACAGCGCGGAAATCATCCGCTCATCGCTGAATTCCGTCAATCACGGGCAATGGGAAGCGGCGTATGCGTTGGGGCTGAAATGGTCGTTCATCATGCGCAAAGTTATTGTGCCGCAAGCAATGCGAATCGCCATTCCGCCGATGAGCAACGTGCTTTTGGACCTGATCAAAGGGTCTTCCTTGGCGGCGATGATCACCGTTCCGGAAATGTTCCAAAACGCCAAGATCGTCGGCGGCCGCGAGTTCGACTACATGACCATGTACATCTTGGTCGCGCTCATCTACTGGGCAATCTGCAGCGTCTTCGCTGCCTTCCAGACACGCATCGAAAAGAAGTTATCTATGTATGTGGAATGACAAATAGAACCGCAAAAAAACGAAAGAATCAACCTCATTACACGGGTTGATTCTTTCGTTTTTTTGCATGCTTCATGATCGCAAAATTTTGAGGCTTTTATTGTTCAATTTTTTTACCGGAATTCAAGAGTTGTTCTCGGGCTCTTTTGTTGCTCTCTTTAATCTTTCCATCCATTTTAACCTTCAAATCATCATAGATGCTACGGAATTTCTCCCCATCCGATTCTTCAGGCTTACCAAACAGAAAATCTTTCAATTGGCATTCGTTGATACTATAATCTTTCATCAGCCCTTCTCTGGATATGTCCAAAGTAGCCATATGATGCTGTAATTCCAACGATTCCTTACCAAAAGGAGCATCATACCGACTTCCCTCTGTTTTGTAAGGCTTCAACTCCCTCTATATTGTTCCGAAGTAAGATGGTGCTTAGTCATCCGTATCACCCTTTCTCGATTGCAACCTTTGTCTCATGATTCAGCAAATATTCCTTCAGATGCAGCCCACCGGCATACCCCACCAGTTTGCCGCTTGTACCGATGACGCGGTGGCAAGGGGTGATGATGGAAATCGGATTGCGGTTGTTGGCCATGCCGATGGCGCGGACGCCTTTGGGATTTTCGACAGCGATGGCGATATCCTTGTAGCTGCGCGTCTCGCCGTAAGGAATTTGGCGCAACGCTTCCCAGACTTTCAACTGGAACGGAGTACCGGCCGCATCCAACGGCAAATCGAATTTTTGACGTTCGCCATTGAAGTACGCCTGCAGCTGGCGCTCCCCTTCCAGCAACAAGGGAGTATCCGCCTCCACCATTTCTCCGGCCGCGATTTCCTTTTCGATCCGCGGATCCAGTTCCGATGCAACATGTTCCAGAAACGTGATTCCCTTGCCGTTCTCAGCCAACAAGTACTTCCCGAGCGGCGTTTGGATATATTTATAGGCTTTCATACTGGTCACCATTCCTTTATTCGTGATTACAATCTCTCTGTTCCATTATACACAGCGGTGACGGCAACAGGAAGCACTCTCCATTTGTCATTTCCTCCGGTGAACGGAGGCTTCGCCGGAGTTCCCACACATTCTGAATGTTCTCCTCCGGGGAGATGGGCTTTCCCGGAGCTGGCGCTATTTTTTGGTACGCTCCTCCGTGCAGCGGCCCCTCGCCGGAGCTGAAGCCACTTCCAGTCGCTGTCCCTAGCAATCGGCGCACGCCGCAAACATTTCTTATGGAATACTTTCAAGCATCTTCACGATTTCTTCACACTCACGCTTTATAGTAGGTTCACAGCATTCCTAGCGAGAGGGATCTCTTAGGAATTGTTTAAGACTAAGTTGAACCGCTTGCACGAAAAATAGTTTTGATTTAAAATAGTTTTATATCACAACTATTATCCGATAAAGGAGCGGATTTCAATATGAAAATTGATTTTTTGAAAAAAGAAATCTGGGATTTGATGCGGACCATCCAAGTTTCCAAAGATATGGTCATGTGCCCGGTCGCTAAAGACTATCCCATCACCCCGCTGCAATTGCGGATTTTGATGGAAGTGAATGTGAGTGAAAATCTATCACTCAACCGTTTGGCGAAGGTGATGGATATGAACAACGGCAACGTCTCCACCCTCTGCAAAAAATTGGAACAGCAAGGCTACCTGACGCGGGAACGGCGCGCGGATGATGAACGTTTCATCACGCTGAAACTCACACACAATGGCCAAGCGATCCTTCAGAAAATGGAGCAGGATATCGAAGGCAAATACTGCTTGCTGATGGAAGGCGTGTCCGAGGAACGGCTTGAAAAAATCGCAGTCGGCATCAAGGAACTGCAACTTTTGATACAAGAAATGAACGAACAACAAAGAGAGGATTGACTCAACATTTATGGCAGATGATAAAAACAAAAACAACCGCAAGTGGAATGTGAATCTGAACAACGAAAACCCCGACAATCGCAAAAGGACAGCCTATTACTTGTTGATGGCATTGAGCGTCCTGATGTTCCTGAACTATTTCGCATTACCTAGCTACCTGAACCGAAGCGTGGAGGAAGTGACCTACAGCACGTTCCTGAATCAAGTGTCGACGGGCGATGTATCCGAAGTGAAACTGGAAGAGAACCAAATCACTTTCGTTGCTACTGATGATGCGGGCGACAAACAAGTTTACATTACTGGTCTGATCGATGATCCGACACTCGTCACCCGCTTGGAAGAAGCCGATGTGACCTTCAGCAAGGACATTCCGACTGAAGCCTCTCCGATTCTTTCGATCTTAGTTTCTTGGGTCTTACCACTCCTGCTGTTCTGGGGATTGGGCAGCATGCTTGGGAAACAGATGGCGAAACGGATGGGCGGCGGTGCCGGTGGCGCATTGTCGTTCGGCAAATCGAATGCCAAAGTCTACGTGAAAGCAGACGACGCCAAGACATTCAAGGATGTCGCCGGACAGGACGAAGCCAAAGAAGCGCTCAGCGAAGTCGTCGATTACCTGCATCAACCGAAAAAATACCAGGATATCGGTGCCAAGAATCCGAAGGGCATCCTGCTGGTCGGACCTCCCGGAACCGGTAAAACCCTGTTGGCCCGCGCTGTCGCCGGCGAAGCCGATGTGCCGTTCTTCAGTATTTCCGGCTCCGAATTCGTCGAGATGTTCGTCGGACGCGGCGCCGCAAAAGTCCGCGACCTGTTCAAGGAAGCCAATGAAAAAGCCCCTTGTATCGTCTTCATCGATGAGATCGACACAATCGGTAAAAAGCGCGACAACGGCAATTTTGGTGGGGGGAACGATGAGCGTGAGCAGACCTTGAACCAATTGCTGGCGGAAATGGACGGATTTGAAGCCAACAAAGGCATCATCCTCCTGGCCGCCACCAACCGTCCGGAATCCCTTGACGCTGCCTTACTGCGTCCGGGCCGTTTTGACCGTCGCGTACCGGTCGAACTGCCGGACTTGGCAGGACGTGAAGCCATTCTGAAAGTGCATGCGAAGAACTACAAAATGGATCCAAATATTGATTACAATACGATCGCCCGCGCCACTTCCGGTGCTTCCGGTGCCGAGCTGGCGAATATCATCAATGAAGGCGGCCTCCGCGCCGTCCGTGAAGGCCGCAGCGCCGTTACGCAAAGCGATCTGGAGGAGTCTGTTGAGACTGTCATTGCTGGGTACCAGCGCAAGAATGCGGTCATTTCTCCGAAAGAAAAGGAAATCGTCTCTTACCATGAAATCGGCCACGCGCTGGTAGCGGCCAAACAGACGGATTCCGCGCCGGTCCACAAGATCACGATCATTCCGCGTACTTCCGGTGCTTTGGGCTATACAATGCAGATCGAGGAAGGCGAAAAATCGTTGATGACGAAGCAAGAATTGTTCAATAAAATCGTGACGCTGGCAGGCGGTCGCGCCGCCGAAGAGATCGTCTTCGGCAGCATCACGACCGGCGCTTCGAATGATATCGAGCAGATGACCAAAATGGCGCGCGCCATGATTACGCGCTACGGGATGAGCGACACGTTCGACATGATGCAGATTGAAACCCAGACGAACAAATATTTGGGCGGCGACACTTCCATGAATGTGTCCGCCGGGATGGCCGAGCAGGTCGACCGTGAAGTGCTGGACATCATCAAGCTGGCTCATGAGAAAGCCATTGCCATATTGAACGAAAACAGAGAGAAACTGCATGAACTGTCCCACCACCTGCTGATCGAAGAGACCATTACCGGTGCGGAATTCATGAAGATATTGGAAGCATAACAGCTCGCATACGAGGCACGGATTCATCAGAACTGCCGATATGTCAACAAAAGAAAGCAGTGTGGTTGTCTCAGTTCGAGATAGCCACACTGCTTATTTTTGAGGCGGAAAATGTTCGAGATATGCTCGCGTTGTCCGATTCTTTGCGGTTATCGGACAAGCAGGACTCCTAATGCGATGCGGATGTCGGATACTTTGCAGTAATCCGACAAGCAGTGCACCAAATGCGGTGAGGTTGTCGGATACATTGCGGTTATCCGACAAGCACTGCACCAAATGCGATGCGGATGTCGGATACTATGCGGTTATCCGACAAGTAGCGCACCAAATGCGATGCGGATGTCGTATGCTTGCTCGCGTTGTCCGATTCTTCCCGGTTATTGGACAACCCCAACAACCCAGCCATCTCCGATCGAACCCAGATATGAAAAAACACATTCAAGTACCCGTAAGCACCAAGTGAACATGCAAAAAACAGGGCTATCCACATAGGAATAATGCCCTGTTTTTTTGATTAATTATCCTTCCGAACGTAACACTTCTTGCATGGTCGGGATGGATTGCATGCCACCCGGTCGCGTCGTCACCAATGCGGCCACACGATTGGCGAACAGGCCCATCTCGCGTATTTCATCCAACGTGCAGTCCTCCCAAGCATCCTTGCCGGCGATCTGATAGAGGAAGGACCCGATGAACGAGTCGCCTGCCCCTGTCGTATCGACTGCTTTAACGCTGATTCCTTCAACGCTGGCTTTCTCGCCTTTGAAGTACAGATCCGCTCCCTTGCTGCCTTTGGTGAAGATCAGCAGTTTCGGTTCCGTCTTCAGCAATGCTGCTATCCCATCCGCTTCCGAATCCATGCCCGTAATGAAGGCCAATTCATCATCGCTGATTTTCAGGATGTCGGCATATGGCAGGAATTCCTGGATCGTCTGCTTCAGCATTTCCGGATCCGGCCAGAGATTCAAGCGCACATTCGGATCGAAAACGATCGTTCCGCCGGCCTGCTGCATTTTTTCCAAAGCGGCAAGATGCGCATACTTTACGGGTGCTTCGATCAGATCGACCGAGCAAAAATGCAGGATATCTGCAGCGGTGAAAACAAGCTCATTCAGTTCTTCCTTGTTCAACAACATATCCGCGCTGGGATTGCGGTAGAAACTGAATTCACGCTCCCCATTTTCCTGGAGCGACACAAACGCCAGCGCCGTGTTTGCCTCAGTGGTCCGAAACAGGTGATGGGTGTCCACCTGATTCTGTTTGAGCACATCAGTCAAATAATCCCCGAAGGCATCCTGACCCACTTTACCGATGAAGCTCGCGTTCCCGCCTAGGCGGCTAACCGTCACCGCAACATTAGCAGGCGCGCCTCCCGGTTGCTTCGTAAAACCGGAAACCTCCTTCAAGGGCACCCCGATTTCACTCGGGAAAAAATCAATCAGTATTTCTCCAATAGTATAAACTCTCCGCATAACGTCTCCTTTCGGTTGCAGTTATTTGTTCCAAAAAACCTGAATTCCCGATCAGATAAAGGGCGTAAAAGTCGCTTCCTCAAATACCGCTTTGCCGCTGCATTCAAACGAAATGCCTTTTGCTTCCGCGGTTGGATATACGTTTGAAGTCATGACTACTTCACCATTTTTCTCAAACACTTCAACCGACGAACTGTCCAGGTAAATGGCGAGTTCAAGATGATCGCTCTTTCCGGACAACGCGACTTTCCGGCTGACGGGAGGATGTGCTTCCTCCCCTTTCAGTTCGATGCCGCTTGCAGATCGATCGATTCCTAATTCATTCTTTGCTTTATCATAGTAGACTACGGTTCTTTCGTTCTCGTTCTCACGCAGATGGATGGACAGTTTTTCCAATCCGGACGTATCCACTTTCAGCGTCAGCAATCCGCAGTCCCCTGCGATGCCTGGGATTGATTCTTTAGTATCCACCATTGTGATCACCGGGCTGTTTTCTCCCTGATTGTCGGCAATGGCTTCGATACCGATCGGATATTGCTTCAACTTGCCGTCTTCCCATTTCAACTCCCGCGGAATCGTCATTGATCCTGTCCAGTTGTGGCCCAGCGTATCTGTCGGGAAATTTCTTCCCCACATCTGCATCCAGCCGATACAGATTCTTCTGCCTTTGTCATCCTCCAGGCTTTGAGGAGCATAATAGTCCAAACCGTGATCCAATTCCTGATAACTTTCCGGGTGGAACTGTTTCGTCGCCCAATCCACTTCGCCGACAGCCAAGACCGAGGCATTCAGATTCTGATAGTCGTCCCCGTCCTGTGGCCATTGCATCGGCGAGAAGATCAAGCAATCTTTCCCATTCAAGCGGAAGAAATCCGGGCATTCCCACATGATCCCTTGCTCTTTGTTCCCCTTCAGGAAGACGGAGGCAAACTCCCATTCCACCAAGTCAGCAGATTGGTAAAGCAAAATTTGCCCTGTCTCGTCGCCAGCCTTGGAGGCGACTACCGTGTAGTACATGCCTTCGTGTTCAAAAACTTTAGGGTCCCGGAAATCGATCTGGGAAGCGTCTGCCGGCAAAGCCGCAACCGGGATGACCGGATTTTGCTGCACTTTCTCGAAGTTCACCCCGTCCTCCGATACCGCCAGGCACTGCACCTGGTGATGCACGCCTTCTTCATTGGCTTCGGTTACGCCTGTATAAAGCAGATACAATTTCCCGTCCCGCTCGATGGCGCTTCCTGAGAAACACCCGGACCGGTCATACGCTTGATCCGGCGCCAAGGCAACCGGCAAGTCTTCCCAATGGATCAAGTCCGTCGACTTCATGTGGCCCCAGTGCATCGGGCCCCATTTCGCATCATACGGGTGGAATTGATAAAACAGGTGATACGCCCCTTGGAACTGGACGAAGCCGTTCGGATCGTTCATCCAGCCGACTGGCGGTGATGCATGATAGCGATTCCGGTAAAGAGGATTCACTGTTCCTTTATTTTCAGCTATATATTGGTTGGCACGATCTGCCGAGTAAGCCAATTGACTTTGAGTGTTCACGCTACCCCTCATTTCTTGGATTTGTTTTTTCTATGTGATTATTTATTGTTTGATAAGTAAGTATCATACGCTTCTTGTTTGATCTGCATCCATTCTTCCAGTCCCAGACGGTTCAGTTCTTCCAGGTAAGCATCCCACTCTTCGGCAATTTTGCCGTTTGCGATCCATTCCGCACGTTTTCTGCTTACGAACGGCATCAAATCGGCTTCAATCTGAGCGATCCGGTCTGCCTGTTCCAATGACAAGAATACACGAGGATAATTGAATTGATTATGAACATCAGCCAAGTAAGTGTCTTTGAAGATATCCAAACGCCATTGTGCATCATCCGGCATTGTCGTCACAGTTCCGTAGTAGTCGTCTAAAATTGCCAACGGTCCGCCAGCTTCGGTTTTTTGACGCAATTCGCCCGGTGCTGTGCCTTCCAAAGGCAAGTGTTTCAACGAATCAGTTGCTTCTACATATTCAAAGATATTTTGTTGCGTTTCATCCCCATATGTACCCCAGTTATTCTGTACAGATTGGATCGGCACATACATCTGATCTGCCCATTTGGCAGTCAACTCCAGATTTTTGTTGGCGCTGGTGATTACGAAACGGTCGCGGCTGAATCCGAAGCCGTTCGTACGCGTAACATGTTTTTCTCCACTTGGACCAGCCAATGCAGGCAGTGGCTCATAGGAATCGTTCGCTCCGGAAACATTCGCTTTATCCCATGTGAAGTACACACCGAACAATTGCTCTTTCCCTTTCGCCACGTAAGCATTCCAATCCTGTTCGAAAGCTTCCACATCGATCAGCTCTTTGTTGTACATTTCATTGAAATAAGCGACGCCGTTTTTGAATTCTTCGTTGTCGGCCGTGAAGTCGATCGTGCCGTCATCATTTACGACCAAGTGATCATCATTGTCGCCGATTCCGAATGCGCCGAAGAGGAACTTCATGTCTTCATTCCCGCCATCGTTGATGAAAGAAATCGGGATTTCATCGGCTTCGCCGTTGCCGTTCGGGTCTTGAGTTTTGAATGCTTCCAATACAACCATCAATTCATCCGTCGTTTGCGGCATCTCCAAGCCTAAAGCTTCCAGCCAGTCGACATTGATCCAAGGGATATCGTTTACCGTATGGATGGACTCTTTATCCTGACCCAATTCTTCGATCCATGGCAGGGAGTAGATATGGCCGTCCGGCGCTGTGACCATGGCCAAATATTCCGGATTTTCGTCCAATACTTTTTTGAAGTTCGGCATGTGTTCATTGATCAAATCTTCCAAAGGAATGATGATGCCGTCTTCTGCCCATGAGAGCAGATCATAGTCACTCGCGCCAGCGTTCCACATGGCATCCGGCAAGTCGCCGCTGGAAATGTCCAGATTCCGTTTTTCGATATAGTCAGAAGAATAATTTTTCCATTCGATATTGACGCCGGATTGTTCTTCCAAACGTTGGAAAATCAGCTTTTCGTTCGGATCGGCCGGAGCCAACGGAGAACTGGAAGTGGACATTTTCAAGCTGACGGTCTCTTCCAATGGGAAGGATACATCCGTCA
>ERZ1023652.82-NODE-82-length-22194-cov-6.023791_pt1 | contig 22194 bp, 19 predicted proteins | sample MGYA00520879_ERZ1023652 | MGnify/ENA primary metagenome ERZ1023652 (study PRJEB33180, sample SAMEA4044469) | wastewater metagenome | place: Denmark | collected 2016-04-02 | study: EMG produced TPA metagenomics assembly of the PRJEB13832 data set (Local surveillance...
CAATCATGTGGTATACTGCTACAACAAAAACTAATAAACTCATTTCGTATTTAATTTTATAACCTAAATTTATTCCCTTACTCTTACTGTATTTATAAGTGAATCTCATAAACACCAGCACCCCAATAACTACTAAAATTCTTCTCAAAATCAACTCCCACATCTCCCTACAACTCCTTCAATCCTAATTCTCTTAGATATTTATTTATTTCTGCTGTTGTTTCTTTTATTTCCTCATCTAGTTTCTTTAGATTTGCATGTACTTCATCAATATCAATTTCTTCTTCTTCCTCAAATGTATCGACATATCTCGGTATATTTAAGTTGTAGTCATTTTCTTTTATTTCTTCTAATGTTGCAACATGTGAGTACTTCTCTATCTCTTCTCTTTTTTCATATGTTCTTACTATTTTTTCTATATTTTCATCTGTTAATATATTTTGATTCTTTGCTTTCTCGAATTCATTAGAGGCATCAATAAATAGTACATTCTCATCTTTTTGTCTGCATTTCTTAAATACTAATATACATGTAGGAATTGATGTTCCAAAGAATATATTTGATGGTAATCCTATAACTGCATCTAGGTAGTTTTTCTCTTCAATTAGATACTTTCTTATTGCTCCTTCTGCTGCTCCTCTAAATAATACACCATGTGGTAATACAACTGCCATAGTTCCACTATCATCCAATTGATATATCATGTGTTGAATAAATGCAAAATCTGCTTTTGATTTCGGTGCTAATTTTCCATACGCACTAAATCTTTCGTCATCCATGAACTTAACGTCAGCTGACCAATTAGCACTATACGGAGGATTTGCTACAATTGCATCAAACTTCATATCTAGATGATGTGGATTTTCTAATGTGTCACCTAGTCTTATATCAAAGTTTTTATATGACACATCATGCAGTAACATATTCATACGTGCTAAGTTGTATGTTGTGGCTGTCAGCTCTTCACCGTAATAGTTCCTTACATTTGCTTCTTTTCCTACTCTTAATAGCAATGAACCTGATCCACATGTTGGATCATAAACATTCTTTAAGTCTGTCTTACCTAATGTTACTATCTTTGATAATATTTTCGATACTTGTTGTGGTGTATAGAATTCTCCTGCTTTTTTTCCTGCTGATGAAGCAAATTGAGATATTAGATATTCATATGCATCACCTAGAACATCTATTTCTGAGTCCTCATGCTCAAATGATATGTCATTAAGATTATTGATTACTTTTGATATAAGTATTGTTCTTTCTTTTACACTTTGACCTAATCTCGATGACGATAAATCCATATCATTGAAAAGATTCATGAAATCATCATTACTCTCAAACCCTACTGTCGATTCTGTTATCTTAGTAATTGCTTTTTGTAACATCTCAATATCAAATTTTCCTGCATCACCTTTTTTTATTTCATTAATTAATTCTGAAAACATATATTGAGGCTCAATTATATATCCGACAGCTTGCATTAATTCTTCTTTTAATGATTCTTGCATCTCTGCATCTTTCCACCCATCAATATAAGTTAAATTGTCATCTTTAAGCATTTTGTTCGCTACTTTTTCAATTTTTTCTGATAAGTACTTATAGAATATTAGACTTAAAATATAGTTTTTGAATTCGCTTGCTTCCATGTTCCCTCTAAGATCATTTGCTATTGCCCATAACTTCTTATGTAATTCTGCTTGTTGAACTCTTGTCTTTTCTACAACTGTCATTTTTCCTCCTAATTTTCTATATTACTGAGTGTTAGAATATTTATCCACTGTTGATTTTATGAAATCTTCGAGCAAGTTGGCTTTTCTTTTCTTCTCTTTAAAGCTTTCTCCATCAAATATAGCTAGCATTTCATCTCTTTTAAGATTTCCACTAAACTCGTATTCTGCTAATTTTTCCTCAACACTATCTTTTTCTATACCTTCTTCTGATGCAAAGGAAATAATTTCTTTATTTCTTTGTTTTTCTTCAAATTCATCATATGCATTATCTACACTATCACTTTCATTTAGTGTTGGGATTACTTTATCTAAGAACTCTCTTATAAGATCAACTTTAAGACGTAATTCTTTACTATCAGCTTTTTCAAGTTGTTTTTTGATCTCTTTTATTCCTCTATCTCTCTCACTTACATCAGAAAGATCAAGATGTCTCATTAAATTCATAATATAACCAACGTTAATAATATCAGTGTATAGTAATTCTATAGAAAAATCAATGTCCGCAAGTACCGATACTTTATCTTTACTTTTCATTTTTTCTAAATTATCATGTATTGCAAAATACTTACTCTTATAATCTTCAAATGTTTGTTCATCAATCCCTAGTTTTTCTTCATTAAATTCAAATTCTGTAAAACTCTTCAATCTAAGTATTAGCTTTGATATTTCTCTAAATGCTAGCACAAATTCTCTTTGCTCTTCATCGCTCTCTAATTCATCCACTTTTTCAGGTGATGGAGCAATTGCTAATAAATCTAACAATCTCTTCTTAAATGCTTCTATATACTTATCATAACTTAACATAAGCACTATATCTGTATTATCTTCATTTGAGAAAAGTTGTATTGCTTTATCAGTATTCTCTTTTAGATTTCTGTAACAAACAATGTTCCCATACGGTTTTGTTTGTTTCTCAACCCTATTAGTTCTTGAGTATGCTTGTATAAGATTATGATATTGCAAATTACGGTCTACGTATAGCGTATTTAGTGTTTTACTATCAAACCCTGTAAGAAACATGTCTACAACCAAAAGAATGTCTATTTGGGCAGTTTTGACCTTTTTAGACACATCTGCGAAGTAGTTCTTAAATAGATCCGTGTTATATTTTGTATCAAACATCTTATTATAATCTGATATCATTCTCTCTAAACTATCTCTTGAATGTTCGCTATCGATTCCTTTACTTTCTTCATTTGCTCCAAAAGTATATATTCCTGCTATTTTTAAGTCATTATCAACACTGCTAAATATATCATAATATTTTACTAACATATCAATTGATTGTACAGTTAAAATAGCTGTATACTCTTTATTTCTAGTTTTAGAATCATGCTTTGAAATTATATGTCTAACTATACTCTTTATTCTCTCATCTGCCATCCATACTTCATCAGTATCAATAGCTTCTGCTTTTGTTTCATCATTTTCATTTATATGTGACTTAAATGTACTAATGTATTCTACAGAAAATCCTAATACATTGCCATCTCTAATTGCATCTTTTATCAAATACTTGTGTAAACACTTTTCAAATATATCAGTCGTAACTCTGCCATCTTGTGATTTATTATCTGGAAATCTTGGTGTTCCAGTAAATCCAAAATATTGTGCATTTTCAAAGTGACTTGATATTGCTTTATGCATATCACCAAATTGTGTTCTGTGACACTCATCGATAATAAATACAACTCTTTTCTTTCTATACTCATCTAACACATGTGCATTTTTATTTATAGCATTTGACATTTTTTGTATTGTTGTAACTATCAACTTTTTATTGCTATCTTTTATTTGTTTTATTAATGATGATGTATTGTCGACCATATCAACAGAATCAGGTTCGAATTTATTGAACTCTGATATCGTTTGGCTATCTAAGTCACGTCTATCAACTAAAAAGAAGACTTTTTCAATATTTGATTCATTTGATAATATTTGACTCGCTTTGAATGAAGTTAGTGTCTTACCACTACCTGTTGTATGCCATACATAGCCATTATTTCCAGTTTCCGTTGCTCTATCAACAATAGATTCAACAGCGTATACTTGGTATGGTCTCATTACCATGAGTTGTTTATCAGTTTCATTAATAACCATGTATCTTGCAATTATCTTTGCAATTCTACACTTTTCTAGAAAATCATATGTAAATTCTTCAATTCTATTTGTTCGTTTATTATTAACATCTGACCAATAAAACATTTGGCTCTTTAGTATTTCATTGTCACTATTAGAAAAATATCTTGTTTCTTGACTGTTACTAACTACATATATTTGGATATAACGAAATAAACCTTTGTATGAGTGTTTTCTATATCTATTAACTTGATTAAATGCCTCATTTATATCGATTCCGCTACGTTTAAGTTCAATCTGAACAACAGGTAAACCATTGATAAGAATTGTTACATCATATCTATTTTCATATTTTCCTTTCATAGTTATCTGGTTAGAAATTTGAAATTCATTCTTACACCATTTTACTATATCAAATAATTCAATATATACTTTAGTATTATCATCCCGAGTTAGTACGTGCTTGTCCCGTAATATCTTCGCACTTTCAAATATGCTTTTTCCATTAATCATAAGCAATAATCTTTCAAACTCTTTATCAGATAATTCAACACCATTTAGTCTTTCGATATTTCTTCTATTAACAATTTTTCTAAAATTAGTATGAAGTGCTTCTTCATCTTCAATTATAATCTTTTGATATCCCATATCTACTAATTGTGACATTAATTTCTCTTCTAATTTAGCTTCACTCTGGTATGACATTTCCACACTCCTCTATAATCACTTCTTGTATTTTTCTCTTTCTTTTCTTCTATATTCTTCTGGCTCAATTGCATTAGGATTCTTCCACAATCCTAGTTTTCCTTCTTTAGCTTTTATTTGTAAGTCTCTTACTTTTGAATTCTTAGAGTCAAATGATTCATACCACCAAGCATTACCTGTCTGCACCATCATCTCGTTAACATTCATTCCGTCAATGTAGATTGTACCTAGTAATCTTCCATATTTATCATATGTTTTCCCTTTTATTATAATTACTTTATCTTTTATTAAACTCATCAAATATTCTTTGCTCTCTAATCCATATTCTTGAGTCTTTTCTGGCGCATCTATTCCAAATAATCTAACTTTTACTTTTTTATTTGTTTTATTATTAGTAACTGTTATTGTGTCTCCATCACTAATATATTTAACTGTATATTCCTCACTAACCACTCCGCATGATATTTGAAATACAAGGAGAATTAAAATTATAATCTTTAGTACATTTTTCATTTGACCTCTTTTCTTTAATCAATTACTTTACTTAATTTTACACGTTCCGCTTGTTTTATTAGTATTTTTTGTGTTTTTATCATCTTTTTTCTGTACTTGTTTTTCACTTTTTTCTCTTTTTTAGTATTTTTTGCTGGCGTTGTTTGCTTTGTCTTATTAGTATTAGTATCAGTTGGTCCACAACCATTCTCCTCAGAAAAAGTCACTGCACTTAAACACACAAGTACCACCATTACTATTAATTTCTTCATATTTATTATTCTCCTTATTTATATTTATTATTTTATTTACCAATCATAATAACATTATACCTCATTTTTAATGATATTAGTAGAACAAAAATTTATTTTTTGAAATAAAAAAGACTCACTAAGAAGCGAGTCATATTTTCAATATCCTATGTTAAAGGAAATTTTTTATCGTAAATTGGTGATAATATTTGTGCGATTGCATCATAAAATGCGAATCCAGCACATACTATTCCAGTGTATCCTGCCATAATTTTAAATGTCTTCATTGCGCTTTCTGCTCCCGCATTTCCTAAGAAGTTTTCTATTGCTAACAATGCGAACAATAATGTTAATGTTCCGAATACGCATTGTGATATTCTGTTAGATTTAAGAGTTCCTACAAACATAAAGAATGTAAATAATCCCCAAACAAATAAATAGAATCCCATTGCTAAATGATCTGGTGCAGCAATTAATCCTGTTTTTGGTAATAACCATATTGCACATAAACTTAACCAAAATGATCCGTATGATACAAATGCTACTCCTCCAAATGTTTTTCCTTGCTTAAATTCTATAAGTCCTGCAATCAGTTGTGCAATTCCTCCATAAAATATTCCCATCGCAACTATCATACTACTATTTTCATAAAAACCTGCGTTATGTAAGTTTAATAGTAATGTTGTCATTGCAAATCCTAGCAATCCTAATGGTGCTGGATTTGATAATTTAATTTCTCCTGTCATAAACTCTCCTTTTTTGTTATTTTTCACTATTGATAGTACCAAATTTACTACAATATGTAAAGTTTTATTCATATATTTCATATAACTTTTTTATATATTCTGTTTTCTCTCCATTATCATCATATATAAATATTGGGTATTCAACTTTTACACCTTGTGACGCATCTTTTACAGCCTCTATTAAACACAACTTAGAATCTTTGTCTTTACCTGTGTAACAGTACTTGATTCGCTTAGGAGCTAAATTATGAGCTTTTAGCATCTCTACAACTTCAAATACTCTATCACTTCTAAATACAAGCGTAAAATACCCTTTATTCCTTAACAAGTAAGCTGAAATCTGGATGATTTCTTTAATTGTAATATCTATTTCATGCCTTGCCTTTGCCAATTGATCTAACTCATTTACTTGAGCATTATTCCCATCATATTCAAAATATGGTGGATTGCAAAATATAAGATCAAAATTATCTTTTTTAAAATGCTTCTCGTAATCACGAATATCTGCTTGTATAACATCTATTCTGTCTTCTAATTTATTATTTATAACATTCCGTTTTGCTATTTCTGCCATTATCTCATATAACTCAATAGCCACTATATTTGCCTTCGATCTATTTGCAAGCAATAGTGATATTATTCCATTACCAGTACCTATATCAAGCGCATTCTTGATAGTCCTATTTATCGTTATAAAATCTGATAACAACGCCGAATCCAATGTGAAATTCTGAAAATCATTTCTTTGAATAAGTTGTAAATTATTTATCTTTGTTAACGTCTCTTCACCTGTCTTTTTCATGTGTATTACTCCTATTTTACTAATCTCTTCTTATAGAATACAATATTATTATTAATATTTCAAATCTTATTTTTGACTAACAGTCCAAAAAATAATATAATAGACTGTATTAGAAACTTGACACGAAAGGAAATTATAATATGACAAATATAGGTAACACTAACTGCGAGTTAATTCTCCCAGATGTACCGTTAAAAGATTTAAAAGAGATAGAGCGAAGTATCCAAACAACTTACAGAAAAACAATATGGACACCATTTGTCCGTGCATTGAAGACATTTAGTATGATTAATGATGGAGATAAAGTTGCAGTCGCAATATCGGGGGGTAAAGATAGCTTAATTCTTGCAAAATTGTTACAAGAACTTAAACGAATTAGTACAACTAAGTTTGAGCTTGTATTTATCTCAATGAATCCAGGATTTAACGATGTTAACATAAATAATCTTAAGAAAAATCTTGATCACCTTAACATCCCTTGTGAGATTTATGATAGTAACATATTTGAGATAAGTGAAATGATTGCTAAAGATTATCCTTGTTACATCTGTGCAAAAATGAGGCGTGGAAGCCTTTATTCAAAAGCTAAGTCGCTTGGATGTAATAAACTTGCACTTGGACATCATTTTGATGATGTAGTAGAGACAATTATGATGAGTATACTCTACATGAGTAAGTATGAAACGATGCTTCCAAAACTAAAATCAGATAATTTTGAAGGTCTCGAGTTAATTCGTCCACTTTATTTTGTTGAAGAGAGAGTAATAATAAATTATACAAAAAATGCTGGTCTTGCACCTATGAATTGTGGTTGTACAGTTGCTGCAGGAAAAACGTCAAGTAAACGTAGCGAAGTCAAAAAGATGATTGCAAATTTAGTAAAGACGGATCCTGACATAAAAAAAAGAATATTCCAGTCATCCCAGAATATTAATTTAGAGAAAGTCCTAGGTTGGAAAACAGACGAAGGACGTTTCTCGTATTTAGATAATTATTAAACAACCATAAATGCAATTTTTCTTTGAAATATTATTGCATTAGAATGCGAATATAATACTCTACCATTTATAGGTGACAGTATTGTTGATAGTGTTTCTCCAGTATGAGGATCTATAATCTCTGCTAGAACATCATTCTTCGATACATAGTCACCTATTATTTTCACCTTAACAAATAGGCCTGCGTGTTCTGCTTGAACATTGACTATATCACTATCTAATATTATTTCAGATAAATACCCATTATCAACTTTCTCATCTATAACATTTTCAGATTTTAGAAATCTTAATACTGCGTTTACAACTTCATTGGAATGTACAATATTAATATATTCCGAATGTCCTACGTAAACTGAGTATGCTTTTGTCCCCCAAACTTGCCAATTATAGTTTAGTGTAGCTGATTCTTGAGGTGTTGGCTCTCTTAAATAAATATATTTGAATCCAAATGATTTTGCTGATTCTAAGTCCTCAAGACCTGTCTTATACGTTCGTATATGTGGTGAAAAACTTCCGTCCATATAGAAACTTGTAAGATTAACCCCGTATTTATAATCTTTTACAGTATTAAATAGTCTTTCCGCTATTCTTTGCGTTGTTTCTCCTTTATCATACCCCGGAAACATTCTATTTATATCCGTGTTATCTAATCCCCAATATCTTTTTCCTATATTAAGCGAATAGTTATTTATTGATGGTATGATTAGCACTTCTTTACCATCAAGTATTTTTCCTTCTTTTTCTAATCTACTTAATGCTTTAGTTATCTGTGACGCTATATATAATTGTTGTAATTCATCACCTCTAAGTGAACCTACAATTGCAAGAGTCTTTTCTCCATTTCCAAATCTATATCCATGTACTCTTAAGTTATCTCTATGAGCTGATCTTAGTTCAAATAACAATTCCTTCTTCATTACTCTTCCCCTTTCTAGAATTTCAGTCTACTATTTATTCCCATATATTCTTCCAAGAAGTGATCCTTCATAAACAACGGGATACTCTCTAAGAGTAAATACAATTCCATCAGATGGTGATTTCACTTCTTCAAGAACGTCTCCAGTTAAGACATCTACAACTTCCCCTAATATATCACCTTTCTTAACATCCATCCAATGTTCTATCTTTGGTAAGAATATTCCTGACGTATTAGAATTCAAGAAAAATATGTTCTCTCCTGATGAAATTATTGGTTTTCGTATATCATATACTTCTTCAGTTTCATATATTCCTAAGTTTTTCATTATGTTATATATCCCTGTTATTAGCTGATCTCCATACTCTTGCGTTACTCTCATTCCAACACCCATTTCTACAACAAGAGTTGGTGTGTTAAGCTCATTTAATGAATATGCAAGTGTTGACTCTAATACTGTAATTGCTGGATATATCCATATAAAATCAGTATTAACCATTTCTGCAAGTGGCAATAATTTTTTTGAATTATCTTCATCCATTCTTACTTGCGGCACTTCTCTTAGAAATATATTACTAGCATGTATGTCTATTACAACATCCGATCCGACTAGCGAGTCTATAATCTTGCTAGCAACATATTCAGGAATTGAACCATTCTCATTTCCAGGAAATATTCTATTAACATCTACATCAAAATAAGGCATATTTCTTGTTATTGTATCCACACCAATAGGATTTAATGATGGATAAACATCAATTATACCTTTTATCTTATCTTTATTTTTCTTAAGTTCATTTAATATTTTAAAACACACGTATTGACCTTCTAATTCGTCACCATGACTCGCTGTAACTATTGAAATTCTATTTTCATGTCCTGTCTTTATTTCTGGTTCTAGTCTATACCTTTTTATAAGAAGCTTCTCATCTACTGGTAAATCTACTGATACAATCGTCTCTATCATTACTAATTCCTTTCTGTCTTTTCAACCATAACATTTATTTCTAAAGTCTGAAATATCATTTCATCCTTTTCCTTACTTTTGAAAAACCCACTATTTACTATACAATTTGATGAGTCTAGTCCGTGACCAATTTTTATATATCCATTATCTATTAATAAATTATGTGTCGGATCAACGCCCAACCATTTTTCGCCATCATAAAATTCAACCCATGCATGTGTTTCTCCTATACCTTCAAGAAATCCACTGACATATCTTGCTGGTATATCTTCAATTCTCAGTAAAACTATAAGCAAGTTAGAGAAATCTTGGCAAACACCTCTTCCTAATTTTAGAAATTGAGAAACATCTGTTCGTGTATCTGTTAGATTTGATTCGTATTGAAAATTTTCAAATATATAATTTGCATAATATCTTATTTTATCAATCATTGATAGTGATGGATCGTATTCACCTTTTATTTTTTCTGATAGTTCTTTAACATCATTAGAAAATACCGTAGAATTATGTAGGTACAGAAATAGGGAAGGACTAACTCCTTCTCCTACATCACCTTTTTCATAGTATTCATCATCTTGCTCAATTATTGCAGAGAACTCAAATCGAAATTCATTATGCACACTTTTTTGTTTACCATATATAACTATGTTTTTAAATATATCGACATCAATTGATATAAAATCATTTGGTGTTACGCTATATTCAAGATTTTTTACTTTTTGAAATGCTGTATCGTGTGGTATGAATTTTAAATTGAAATAATGATCTATTATATTTCCGCTAAATAAAATTTTTGTCTCATATTTAATTTTAAAGTCCATTATTTATACAGTACCTTTCAAATAGGCTATTTACATATTGTAAATTATATTCTACTTTGCTTATATCGAATTTATTGCCTGGAATTATTCTATTTAATCTATGGTACATCTTATCAATTCGTTCTGTATCTTCTCCAAGTCTCAAGAAGATATCGATACGTTCAATATATTTACCCATTAATACTATATTATATGCGACTTCATCTTCCATATATTCCAATATACTTCCAAAGAAACTAAATATATTATCTTGTACATTTAATAGTCTATATAACTGCTTCGTATTAATATCACGTAATAGATTTGATGCTAATCTTAAGTATGAATAACACTCATGTTTAATTACATCTTTTGATAATACAGCATTGTTATATGCATTGTCAAGATTTGAAATTATAGAGTGCGAATTATTATCATCAAAGATAAATCTTTTTATGAAATCATCACCGTCAACATATGTATTCGGTATTCCCATTTCCTCACACAAATCAATATAGCATGTATTGTCTTTGTCTAACATCGAATCAAATGTATTTGAAAATATATCTATTAATAAGCTACATCTTTCTGTATTTCTACCTAACCAATATAAGTTGCTTGCTGTTTCTAACGAGATAGTACCCATGTGTCCTTGAACCCCCCTCCTTGAGATGAGTTGACAATAAATGTGTCATCTCTAGTTGTGTATCTTGTAAGCCCACTCTTCCATACGACTGTAGATTCTCCAGTTAATACATATGCTCTGAAATCTGCTTTTCGTAATATTTTATTTCCATTTTCATCATAAATTTCTAGCTCTTGAAAATCAATAACTTCTTGCGTTATAAATCTTCTAGGTTCTTTTATTATAACATTTTTCAGATTTTCTATCTCTTCATCTGATAGTTTTTCTCCAAAAATAACGCCATATCCACCAGCTTCTGCAACATCTTTTATTACTAATTTTCTTATGTTTTCAAGTGTATACTTCATATCATCTTCATAAAATGGTAAATATGTAGGCGCATTTTTCAAGATAGGCTTCTCATTCAAGTAATATTCAATCATCTTAGGTACAAAGTAATATATCCCTTTGTCATCTGCAATCCCATTCCCGACTGAATTCATAATTGCAACATTTCCTTTTTTGTACACTGACATAATATTCATAACACCTAGTACAGAATCTTCCCTGAAAGCAAACGGATCCAAAAACTCATCTGAAATTCTTCTATACACTGCTCCAACTTTTACATCCTCACCCTTGAAATTTTTATAATATAAATAATCACCTATTACTTCTAATTCATTAGGGAACACAAGTTTAGCCCCTGTTGCTTCCGCAAGAAATACATGCTCATAATATGCTGCGTTATATCTTCCTGGCGTTAGAACCACATTAATTCCACCTGTATTGACATAATCCATTACGTTTCTAAGTAATTTTGGATAATCTCTATTATCTTCGATTCCTAAATCCTTAAACATTTCAGGGCATATAGTTCTTGAAACATTTCTTGCAATTATAGGATAAGAGGCTCCTGATGGGACACGTAAATTATCCTCTAAAACATACCAATTCTCATCTTTTCCATAAATTAAATCAATCCCTGATATGTGAGAATATACACCTTTTGAAGGATGTACACCAATACATTCTTTAAGAAATGCTTCTGATGAAAATACAAATTCTTCTGGTATTATTCCATCCTTTATAATTTTTTGTTCTGAATAAATATCATTCAGAAATTTATTTAATGCATCAACTCTTTGTTTTAAGCCTTTTTCAAGTTCATCAAACTCTTCTTTTTTAATTATTCTCGGATTCATATCATACGGGAATATTCTCTCATTGAATTCATTATTTTTATAAATTCCAAACTTGACTCCATATCTATCTAACAAATCATGGATTTTTTTCTGATTCTCAACGTTAATCTCTTTATGAATTTTATTTTCTTCCATCATACCACCTCTGTATATTTTATTATATAATCGTTTACGATGTATCAAACCCATATTTATAATATTATACTACTTTCAATTATATTTCAAATATATTTTTTAGACTATTATGATATACCATATATATTTATAAATATAAAAAAACATAGAAAGTTTCCCCTCTATGTCTCTATTATTTGAATAATTTTAATCTTAACGAATTTAATAATACTGATACTGAACTAAATGACATTGCAAATGCAGCTAGCATTGGATTTAACTTAGGTCCATTAAACAATGCATAGAATATTCCAGCTGCAAATGGTATTCCAATTACATTGTAAATAAATGCCCAAAATAAGTTCTGCTTTATATTTCGTATTGTTGCTCTACTTAATTCAATTGCTTTTGCAACTGCTCTAATATCATTTTTCATTAGTATTATATCTGCAGACTCTATTGCAATATCGGTTCCATTACCCATTGCTATTCCTACATTCGCTTTTGCAAGTGCTGGTGAATCATTAATTCCATCTCCAACCATAGCTACAAATTTTCCTTCTTCTTGAAGTTTCTTTATTGTACCTGCCTTTTGAAAAGGTAGTATTTCTGCAATAACTTCATCAATACCAACTTGTTTTGCTATATAATTCGCTGTTTTTTCGTTATCACCTGTTAACATTATTACTTTTATCCCCATCTTATGGAGTTGATTAATCCCAGTTTTACTTGTTTCTTTTAACGTATCAGAAACTGCTATTATCCCACATAATTTATCACTTATAGCAATAAACATAACAGTTTTCCCTTCATCAGATAATTCTTCATATTTTTCTAGTGCAATTGCTATATCAACATCTTTCGAATTCATTAATTTTTGGTTTCCAATAAACATTTGTATTCCATCAACAGTTGCTTTTATACCATATCCTGGCATTGATTGAAACGTTACATTATCACTAAATAGTATTTTTTCATCTTTTGCATATTTTACTATTGCATCTGATAATGGATGCTCTGATTTCTTCTCTGCACTGCTAATTAATCGCAATAACTCATTTTTATTTGCATTGCCAAAACTATCATATGCTATGAAGTCCGTTACAACAGGTTCTCCTTTTGTTATTGTTCCTGTCTTATCAAAGACTATTGTATCTATTTTATGTGCTAATTCTAATGCTTCTCCACTCTTAATTAGTACCCCATTTTCCGCACCTTTTCCTGTACCAACCATTATTGCTGTAGGTGTTGCTAATCCTAATGCACAAGGGCATGCAATAACTAATACTGATATGAAAAATGCTAATGACCCAATTAATCCCGAACCACTTATATACCAAGCTACTCCTGTTACAATTGCAATAACTATTACTATCGGTACAAAATACCCTGAAATTATATCTGCCATTCTAGAAATAGGTGCTTTTGATCCTTGTGCTTCTTCTACTATTTTTATTATTTGAGATAGAATTGTATTCTCACCAACTTGCGTTGCTTTGAATTCAATCGTTCCATTTTTATTAATGCTTCCACCAAAAACTTTACTACTTATTGTCTTCTCTACAGGAATACTTTCTCCCGTTAGCATTGCTTCATCAATTGATGTGAATCCTTGTGTTACAGCGCCATCTACAGGTATTTTCTCTCCTGGTTTGACAATTATTATATCTCCTATTTTCAACATATCAATTGCAATGCTTCTTTCATTCCCATTAGTATCAATAATAGTAGCCGTCTTTGGCTGTAGCCCTATCAGTTTTTTTATTGCTGATGAAGTTTGACCTTTTGTCTTTGCCTCGAGTAATTTCCCTAATAAAATAAGTGTTATTATTACTCCCGCTGACTCAAAATAAAGATCCATTGCAAATTCTTTATATCCTTGAAATATCTTGTATGTTGCAAATAATCCATATGCAACAGCTGCTGTAACACCAATTGCAATTAATGAATCCATACTTGGAACTTTATTAATAAGATTTTTATACCCTTTTACAAAGAAATTTCTCCCTGCCCATAATATTGGTACTGTTAGTATTATTTGTGCAAATGCAAAATTTAAGTCATTTCCATGATGTGGATTAATAATAGCTGGCAGCCATAAGTTCATCATATGTCCCATTGCAACATATAACAAAGGTACTGCAAATATTGCAGATATTAACAATTTATTTTGTAATTTTGATATTGCTTCCTCATATAATTCTTCTTTATTAATTATCTTGTCTTGATTTATGTTATATCCAATGCTTTCTACAACTTCTTTTATTTTTTCAAAGTCATATTTATTCTCATCAAACTCAACATTTACTTTTTCTGTTGCAAGATTAACACTTGCTTTTATTCCATCTATTTTATTTAGTGTCTTCTCTATAGAAGCTGAACATGCTGCACAGCTCATTCCAGTTACGTTATACGTCTCCTTCTTCATAGCTCATACACCTCCTCATCTTTATTTTCAAAATATTTAACTTCATCACTCATGAATATTTCATGCGTAACCCTATTTCCTAAGAGTGACTCATATAATAAGTTATATTTTTCTATAAAATTTGAGTTAATTGAAAAATATATTTTCTGTCCTTCTTTTTCTTCTTTTACTATCTTTGCATACTTCAATTTTGTTAAATGTCTCGATATGTTCGATTGACTAACATTTAGTGTATTTTCTATATGATAACCACACATTTTCTTATCTAATAATAGCATTATAATTCTTAATCTTGTTATTTCTCCAAGAGCCTTATATATTTCTACTAAATCCATTTCAAACATCTCTCCTTTGTAAATTTTTTGTAATTTTGTTGTAAAAGTTTATGACTTTCATATATTCATATATTAACATATAACAGCGTTTTTTTCAAGTATTGTTTACTTAATGACTCAATCTATTAGAATATTTTCAATAAAATAATTCACCACAGTAATTGACAATTGAATTTTTTGTGGTAAACTTGTTATAGGCAACAAAACAAATATAACTTAGGAGGAAGTTTATGAAAAAATCATTAGTAATATCAACTTTATTATTTGCAATTTCATCACTGGCAAGTTATGCAGATTCAGTTCAAAGTGTAACTCATGAAATCAGATACGAAAGATACCACAAAAATGGTGATGCTCATAGTGGAGGGCAAATCGAATGGACATTAGCAAAAGGTAGTATTGATTTAAGTGATCCTGGTCAACCTGGTCTTATATTTGACTTTGATGTTGATAGAGATATCTTTCTTAATTCAGACAATGATTTTACATTCCATGGTTGGGATACACAATTTAAGTTATCAAAATCATATGATTGGGGTAAATTTAAATTTATTGGTTTAGAGTATGATGTAAGTGATGGATTAGTAAATCATATTGTCAATGGTAAAAAAATAACTGTAAAAGAAACATCTTATGAAGATTATAATTATACTACAGGACCTATTTGGAAATTATATGGTGGGACTCTTGAAACATTCTTAGCATATGATAGAAATTCATTGACGGATGCTGGTAGATGGGGATTCGATGTTGATTTTGAAAAAACATTTTTGAAGATGAAAGGTAATTGGGGTAGCTTAAATTTATGGAATAGTACTGAATTACACTATAGATTTGAAAATGAAAACAATCCATACGGTAATTACAAAGGTAATTTTTATTTAGATAATAATTTAAATATCTATGATGAAACTGATTTAACTTACACTACACCTAATTTTTATAATATCTATGGATCATTAACATTATATCAAGAAAGTCACGTTAATACTTATGAAAACAGTAAATTAAATGTTAGAGGCGATATAGCATATAAAGTTATGCCTGCAGTTGGAGCTAAATTTACTATCAATAAACAGTTATTGTTAAATCCTTATGTTTCTTATGAAGTTTTCGATAGAAAAACAACTTTCTACAAAAATAAATCTGATAACAGAATCACTGTTACTGATAACAATGAATTAGCAATTGGATTAATAATTAAATGGACTAAATAAGTAACTAAAAATAAAAGAACTAAGACATAGTATAATACTACAATCTTAGTTCTTTTTTATTGATTTCTATTTTTAGAATGATGGTGGCGTCGCTACCCATAATATTGTTGCCTCTTTTTTACCATGATTTGATATGTAATGATCAACATTGGCATTATAATAGAAACTTTCACCTTTTTTGGCCTTATATTTTTTACTTCCTAAATGAATATGCACTGTTCCCGAAAGAACATACCCAAATTCCTCACCCTCATGAGCTGTCTCCAGTTTATATTTTCCACCTTCTTTGAGAATTAATAAAATAGGCTCCATTTTATTTTTTTGTGCATTTGGAATTAACCATTTTAATATATATTCTAATTCTTCATTCTCAATTTCATATATATCGTCTTGCCCAAAAACAATCTTTTCTTGTTCATGGTCATTGAAAAAGTCCTTAATATTTGTGCCAAGTGCCTCTAATATGTCATCAAGAGTTGATAATGATGGTGATGTCAAATCTCTTTCTAACTGTGAGATAAACCCCTTTGACAAATCACATCTATCAGCAAGTTCATTTTGAGTTAACAATTTTTCCTGTCTCAATCTCTTTAATTTATTTCCTATTTTCATTAAAATACACTCCTTCAAAAAAAGGAGAGTAAACTCTCCGATTAATGTTATTATATCATAAATTAAAACTTATGTGTATATCCTATTCCAAAAACACCTATTGCTTTATCATATTTTACTTTAGATTTTTCTAATGTTCCTATTACTGAAGGAGTATTTTCTCCATTTTCTGAATTATATGAAACATATGCTAATGAGAATTTCCATTCATTATTTTCATTAGGTTTATATGTAAGTCCTGTTGTATAAATTTGTGAATTTACTGCATATTCAGTGTCATTATATGTACTTGGTTTCGCCCCTGTATCTGCAAAATTGAATCCACCATGCAATGTTATTTTTTCATTTAATTTATAATCAATACCTATATTTGCTTCAAATCCATCTTGATATTCGATTCCATCTATATTTGCTGCTTTATTGTAATAATGATTATACCCGATTGAGTATGTTGCTTTTCCAATAGATTTTGATGCTCCTAGAGAAAGTACACCTGGTAAATCTCTTTCTTTTTTTACTCCATTTGCATATGTCGGATAAAATGCCGAAATTCCTAATGTTTTACCCATAAATAACATTTTATCAGCTTCTGTTCCTTCTGCTTCAAATGTTAATCTAACACGTGAATCATATTTGATTGCAAAATTTGTTGTTTCATCTAGTTTATAATCTGCTCCTATTGTAAATCCTACGCCGTCTGCTTTTCTTGTAGAGTCTATTGAGAGTGTATTTCCTTTTAAGTATTTACCCATAGGTGATAATGCATTATATGTATAGTCTGCTGTACCTTCTAATTTTCTAGTTGCATATACGTACTTTCCACCTAATGAAACTGATAACTTATCATTTACTTTATATGCTCCCCCAATAATTCCTTGGTAATATCTATTTTCACCAATAAATTTTCCACCTGAAAGATTAGCATTTAATCCCATTGCTGTTCCTTTAAATGGATCCTTTGAATTTAGCGCTGCTGCTGCTAAGTATACACCTGCTGCTCCACCTTCATATTCTAATGTTGCTCCTCCTCCAATTACACTTGCATTTGCAAAAAGAGAATAATCATTTTTCTTGTAAAGAAGATTGAAACTTGGCACTGCTGCAAAGCTCGTTGCATCAAATGTTTTTCCTTCTACTTTCATAGATTCATTTATTATTGAATTTTGAGCATTAACATTTAAATATAGTCCATCATCTACAAAAGCTGTTCCTGCTGGATTATAGAATACCCCTTCCACAGAAATCTGAGCTGTTTGTGCTGGATTTTGAAAATAACTTGTAGAGTTATTCATTAAATAATCTACACTCGCTGCATTTGCCATTCCTGCAACAATAATTGATAATAGTAATATTTTTTTCTTCATTATATCTCCTTAAATTTAAGTATTGAATCATAATATAACACTTGTTCTTTTTTCTGTCAAATATCTTCTCTAACTCTAATATCTACTATGATTTATTTCTCAAGAAAAAATCAAAGGTGTTATTTAGCCTTTGATTTTCTTAATTCCTAATACTCTTTTATTAAATAGTCAAACGCTCCAAGTGCGGCTTTTGCACCTTCACCCATCGCAATTATTATTTGTTTATATTTCACAGTTGTTACATCTCCTGCAGCAAATATTCCTTTAACATTTGTTGAATTAACATCATTTATTATTATTTCACCAAATTTTGTAGTTTCAACATATCCTTTTACAAATTCTGTATTTGGTACAAGACCAATTTCTACGAACATTCCGTCTATTTTAAGATCTTTCATTTCTTCTGTTGCTCTCTCTTTATATTTTAATCCAGTAGTGAATGCTTCTCCGTATACTTCAGTTACTTGTGCATTAGTTATTACAGATATGTTATCTCTTTCTGCTAATTTTTCTTGTAATATTTTGTCTGCTTTTAACTCTGGCATAAATTCTACTAGAGTAACACTTTTAGCTATCCCTGCCATATCAAGTGATGCCTCAACACCTGAATTTCCACCACCTATTATTGCAACATCTAGATTTCTATAAAATGGCCCATCACAAGTCGCACAGTAATGTACTCCTTTACCTTTATAATTTTGTTCACCAGGTACATTTAATTCTCTCCATTTTGCTCCTGTTGCTATTATGATAGTTTTTGTACTATACGATTTTCCATCGTCTGTAGTTACTATTTTATTTTTTCCATCTTCTTTAATTTCTCTTACATAATTTCCTTCTTTAAGGGCAATTCCATATTCTTTTGCATGTGTTTCAAGTTTTTTTGCAAATTCTGAACCAGTTGTTTTTGGTAATCCAATTACATTTTCTATTTCATTTGTGTCTAATACTTGTCCTCCAATTTTTGTACCTATCATTGCTGTTTTAAGTCCTTTTCTAACAGCATATACTGCTGATGCTACTGCTGCTGGTCCTGTTCCCACAATTAAGACATCATACAATTCAGATTCATCTAATTTTATTAATTTCCCTTCATCTAGGGCTCCTAAATTTAAATCAAAATTCATTTTATACCTCCATTATTTATTAGTTTTAATTTTGTAATCATTACAATTTCTATAATTCATTCTACTACATACTGTTACTTTTGTCAATCAGAATATCGCTATATAGTAATTAAAAAGGATAAATAGATTATTTCTATTTACCCCTTCCTTATTTACTTTTATTTTTTATTTTTCATGAATGCTAATTTTCTAACATCATCGTATGTTTTTGCAAAGTAAAACTTCATTTCACTTTTTATTTCTTTTGGTAATTCTTCTGTATCGATTTTATTATCAAAAGGTAATATAACTTCTCTTATACCAACTCTATGGGCTCCAATTACTTTTTCTTTTATCCCACCAACTGCTAAAACTTCACCTGTTATTGTTATTTCACCAGTCATTGCTATATCTTGTCTTACTTCCTTATCTGTTAATACCGATATTATTGCAGTCGTAATTGTTATACCTGCTGATGGTCCATCTTTAGGTACTGCTCCTTCAGGAAAATGTAAATGAATATCTATTGTTTCTTGGAAATTGTCTTTTATTTTCAAGTCGCCTTTTATATGTCTTACATAAGAATGTGCTACTTTTGCAGATTCTTGCATTACATTACCTAGTTTACCTGTCAATAATAGATTTCCTTTACCTTCCATTTTTACTGCTTGAACTTCTAGTGTTGTTCCACCTACTGCAGTCCATGCAAGTCCGTTTACAACTCCTACTTTACCTTCTTTTTCTTTCATCTTATCAGGTCTGAATTTTGCATTACCTAAATAAGATTTTATTTTTGCTTCTGTTACAGCTAATTTTTTAGATTTTTTCTCTAAAACTTCTTTAGCCATTTTTCTAAATACTTTACTTATCTCTCTTTTTAAATTCCTAACACCAGCTTCTCTAGTGTATTCATTTATTATTTTGAATAATGCTTCATCAGAAAAATCTATTTTGTATTCTTTTAATCCATTTTCTTCTTTTGTTTGTGGAATTAAATATTTTTTTGCTATATTTAATTTTTCAAATTCTGTATATGATTCAATATAAATGATTTCCATTCTATCTCTAAGAGGTCCTGGAATTCCACCTAAATCGTTCGCTGTACATATGAAAAACACATTAGATAAGTCAAATGGATAATCAATATAATGATCTTCAAATGTATGATTTTGAGCTGGATCTAGTACTTCTAACATTGCAGAAGCTGGATCTCCACGAAAATCTGAAGCCATCTTATCTATTTCATCAAATAACATTACAGGATTATTTACTTCTATTTGTTTCAATGAATTTACAATTCTTCCTGGCATCGACCCTATATAAGTTCTTCTATGCCCTCTAATTTCAGCTTCATCTCTTACCCCACCTAAAGATATACGTGTGAACTTTCTGTTCATTGCACGTGCCACAGATTGCGCTAATGACGTCTTACCTACTCCAGGAGGTCCTACTAAACAAATAATTGATCCTTTAAGTGTATTGTTAAGTTTTTTCACTGCTAAAAACTCTAATATTCTCTCTTTAACTTCTTCCAGTCCATAGTGATCTTCATCAAGAATTATTTGTGCTTTTTTAATATCAATAGTGTCTTCTGATGATTTATTCCATGGCAAATCAAGAACTGCTTCAATATACGATCTTATAACAGAAGATTCTGCAGAAAAATCAGGCATTTTTTTCATTCTACTCAATTCTTTATTAAGTTTAATTCTTAATTCTTGAGATATATTTGCTTCTGTTATTCTTTTATCCAATTCCTCAATTTCCTCATCAGAATCTATATCTTCGCCCATTTCTTCTTTCATTGCTTTTATTTTTTCTCTTAAGTAATAATTTTTTTGGACTTCTGTCATTTGTTCTCTTACTTTTGTTTCTATTTCTTTTTCAATACTAAATATTTCTATCTCTTTTTCTAATATACCTAATATTTTGTATGATCTTTCTTCTACATCTAATAATTCTAGTAGTTCTTGTTTAAGTTTTGTTTCAATCATAAGATTTGTACAGATCATATCAAATATTCTATCTATACTCTTTATTTCCTTTAAATTATAAATAACATCAGGTAATATCTTCTGTGTTATTTTTGCATAATTTTCAAATTCCTCTATTACTTTTCTCTTCAATGCTTCTGATTTGCTTTCAGTAATAGGTTTTGGAAATATTTCCTCATAATCTGTATAAAAAACTCCATTAACTTCTGTAATCTCTTTAATAAGAACTCTGTGTTTAGCCTCTACTAAGACTTTAACCGTTCCATTAGGCATTTTCACTGTTTGTATTACATGAACTAGTACTCCAACATTATAAACATCTTCAGGAAAATTTGGCTCTTCCACATTTACATCTTTCTGAGTTGATAATACTAATTTATTGTCATATTTCGAAAGACTTTCATCAAGACTTGCTAGACTTGAATCTCTTCCTACGAAAATTGGGGTAACTATACCAGGAAAAACAACTAATTCTCTCGTTGCAATAAATGGTTTTTTTATCATTTTATTCCTCCAAACTTTGTTTTAAATGTAAAGATAAAACATCTTCACATAAAAACATTTTAACATACAAATGTGAAAAAATCTATGCTTTTATTTGTATGATTATTTTATAATTACTTTATCTTTATCTGTAATTGAATCTTTAGTTATGATTACTTCTGAAATACTTTCTTTTGATGGTATTTCATACATTAAATCAAGCAT
>ERZ1023652.85-NODE-85-length-21900-cov-9.020209_pt1 | contig 21900 bp, 22 predicted proteins | sample MGYA00520879_ERZ1023652 | MGnify/ENA primary metagenome ERZ1023652 (study PRJEB33180, sample SAMEA4044469) | wastewater metagenome | place: Denmark | collected 2016-04-02 | study: EMG produced TPA metagenomics assembly of the PRJEB13832 data set (Local surveillance...
CCCTGGCCCACATGCAGATCGACACGCTGGAAGCCTCACACGATGAGGCCAAGGCGCGGCACCAGCAGGCGGTGGCCACGGCGGCCACCGCCTGCTGGTGCCGCGCCTTGGCCTCATCGTGTGAGGCTTCCAGCGTGTCGATCTGCATGTGGGCCAGGGGCTGGCCGGCAGTGACGAAATCGCCTTCTTTCACCAGAATGCTTTGCACGCGGCCGCCCAGTTTGGCTGCCACGTCGACTTCGGTGGCTTCGATGCGGCCGTTGCCGCTGACGAAACCCTCGCCGGGGCCCTGGGGGCGCAGGGTGGACCAGGCATAGGTGCCCGCAGCCGTCACAGCGGCCAGGACGGCCAGAAGAATCAGCCGGTTTTTGAGGGTGGAGTTCATGGTGCTTTGAAGGGAGACTGGCTCAGGGGACGGGACGTGTTGGCGAGGTGTCGGCGCCGGGTGCGGCCAGCGCGCCACCACCGAGCGCGGCATACAGGCTGACCTGGCTGGACAGCAGGGCGCGGCGCAACTGCACCACCTGCTGATCGGCCACCAGCAGGTCGCGCTGGGCATCCAGCACTTCCAGGAACGCAGCGGCGCCATGGTCATAACGCAACTGCGACAGGCGTGCGCGCTCGCTCTGCGCAGCGCGCGCATCCTGCGCAATGGCCAGCTGGCGGGCCAGGAGCTGGCGCGCCACCAGCGCGTCGGACACATCACGGAAGGCGCCCTGCACGGTTTTTTCGTAGTTCGCCACGGCGATGTCGCGGCGCACCTCGGTCAGGTTCAGGTTGTTGCGCAGGCGCCCGCCGTTGAACAAGGGCACGGAAATGGTGGGCGAGAACGTCCAGGCCTGGCTGCCGCTGTCAAACAGGCCGCCCAGCTCGGCGCTGGCGGTGCCCAGCGAGCCTGTAAGCGCCACGCGAGGGAAAAACGCCGCACGCGCTGCGCCGATTTGCGCCTGGGCCGCCCGGAGCTGGTGCTCGGCGGCCATGATGTCCGGGCGCTGGGCCAGCAGGTCGGACGGCAGGCCCACGCGCAGTGGCGGCATCTGCAGGGTGTCCAGGCGCACGGTGGCAGGTGTTGGCCCCACCGGCGCACCCACCAGCAGCGCCAGGGCGTTGGCCTGCTGAGCGCGGGCCTGCTCCAGCTGGGCGCCCAGTGCCTGGGCCTGCGAGAGCAGCGTTTGCACCTGGGTAAGGTTCAACCGCGATGCGGACCCGACGTCCACGCGCCGCTGAAATATGCGCAGGCTTTCCTTGCGGCTGGCGATGGCCTGGTGCGCCAGCAGCAGGCGCTCCTCCAGCTCACGCAGCGCCAGTTCACTTTGGGCGACCTGTGCGATCAGACCCAGCGTGACGGCGCGCCGGGCCGCATCGCTGGCCAGGTAGTTTTGCAGGGCCGCGTCGTTCAGGCTGCGCACGCGCCCCCAGAAATCGATTTCCCAGCTGGCCAGGCCCACGCCAGCCTGGTACTGGCTGCCCAGCAAGGGCTGGCGCGTCAGGTTCAGGTCGGCCGGCACGCGCGAGCGGTCCATGCCGGCCTGGGCCCCCAGGGTGGGCAGCATGTCGGCGCGCTGGATGCCATAGGCGGCCCGCGCCTCCTGCACGCGCAGCGCGGTGGTGCGCAGATCGCGGTTGTTCTCCAGCGCCTGGGCAATCAGGGCCTGCAGGCGCGGGTCGGTGAAATAGTCGCGCCAGCCGGTGGTGGCGGCCGGCGTGCCGGTGTCCGTGCCCGGTGTGGCGTAGTGCGCGGGCACTGGCAGGGTGGGCGTCTCAAGCGGCGGCGCCATCGATGCGCAACCTGCGAGCACCAGCGTGGCGGCGGCCGCCAGGGCACAAGCAGCGCGACGGGCCGTTGCAGGGGGCATGGCCATGGCTATTTTTCCAGCACGTAGGTGCCGGGGGCGTCACCCACGGGAGGGTAGGCGGTAGCGCCTGCGCGGGGCGGTTTGACCGGGGTGCCCGAGCGCGCCTTGAGCCATGCCAGCCAGGCGGGCCACCAGGAGTCGGGTGTGTCCGTGGCAGCGGCCAGCCACGCGTCGGGCGGCAGGTAGTTGCCGCCTGCCGGGCGGGTCAGCATCTGGAAATGCCGGCGCGGGTTGCCGGGCGGGCTGACGATGCCTGCGTTGTGGCCGCCACTGGTGAGCACGAAGGTGTTTTCGGCGGGGCTCAGCTGCTGCAGCTTGAAGACCGAGCGCCAGGGCGCCACGTGGTCGGTGACGGTGCCCACCATGAAGGTGGGCAAGGTGATGTCGCCCAGCGTCACGGGCTTGCCGCCCACCGGGTAGCGGCCCTCGCTGAGGTCATCGTCGAGGAACAGCCGGCGCAGGTACTGCGAGTGCATCTTGGCGGGCATGCGCGTGGTGTCGGCGTTCCAGGCCATCAGGTCGTTCATGGGGGCCCGCTCGCCCAGCAGGTATTCGTTGACCAGGCGCGACCACAGCAGGTCGTAGGAGCGCAGCATCTGGAACGCGCCGGCCATCTGGGCCCCCGTGAGGTAGCCGGTCTCGGCCATTTGCGCCTCCAGCAGGCTGATCTGGCTGTTGTCGATGAACAGGGCCAGTTCGCCTGGCTCGGTGAAGTCGGTCTGCGCCGCGAACATCGTCATGGAGGCCAGGCGCTCATCCCCGTCGCGCGCCATGGCGGCGGCCGCAATCGCCAGCAGCGTGCCGCCCAGGCAGTAGCCGGCGGCGTGCACCTTGGCCTGGGGCACGATGGTGTTGATGGCGTTCAGTGCGGCGTGAAAACCCTGCTCCAGGTAATCGTCCATGCCCAGGTCGCGGTCGTCTGCTCCAGGGTTTTTCCAGGAGATGCAGAACACCGTGTGCCCGTGGTCCACCAGGTGCTTGATGAGCGAGTTGTGGGGCGACAAATCGAGGATGTAGTACTTCATGATCCACGCCGGCACGATCAGGATCGGCTCGGGGTGCACGGCTTTGGTGGTGGGCGTGTACTGGATCAGTTCCATCACGCGGTTCTTCAGCACCACCTTGCCGGGGGTGATGCCCACGTCGCGGCCGACCACAAAATTCTCTGCGCCAGCGGGCGGCATGCCAGCGGCATGGCGCCGGGCGTCGTCCAGCAGATGGAGCGCGCCACGCGCCAGGTTGGCGCCGCCTTGCGCCAGTGTGCGGTTCAGCACCACGGGATTGGTGGCCAGCTGGTTGCCGGGCGAGAACACATCGAGAAACTGCCGGGCCGCGAAGGCCACCATGTCTTCGTGGTGCTTGTCCACACCCCAGACACCATGCGTTGCAGCCGCCCACCATTGCTCGGTGAGCACAAAGGACTGGTGCACGAGGTTGAACGGCCACTGCTGCCACGCGGGGTCGGCAAAACGCCGGTCCTGGGCAGGGGTCGCCACGGCATGGCGGGCTTCTTTGTCAGGGCCGGCAGCCATTCGTGCCTGGGCATAGGCGGCCAATTCCTGCCCCTGGCGCAGCGCCAGGTGCGCCAGGTCCATGCACTTGCCTGGCGAGGCGGCCAGATGCAGGGCCCAGTCGCTGCCCGCCATCAGGGCGGAGGCGTGGGACAGCGACGCAACGCTGCGGGCAATAGCCGCGTGCACGGTGGGGTCGAGCCGTTCGGCCATGGACAGGGAGGTGTTCGCAGGGGTTGGCATGAATGGAGTCCCAGATGAAAAGCGGGCCGATGGTGCCGTTGCACTTTACGCAGGCCAGACGATGAGTGACTTGAGATGTATCAATTTTATCTGCTTACCGACCGGTCGGTAGATAATAATGCCGAGCATAGCCAGAACGCGAGACAAAACGATGACCCAGCAACTGCCACCCTCAGGCGCGGCCCCGGCCGTCGTGCCGCTGCGACAGCGCCTGCCCCCCGAGGTGCGTGTGCTGCAGATTCTGGACGCCGCGCTGGTCGAATTCTCCGAGCGGGGCTTTGCCGCCGCCCGGATGGACGACATCGCGCGCCGCTGCGGGCTCTCCAAAGGCGGCCTCTACGCCCATTTCGCGGGCAAGGAGGAAGTGTTCGAGGCACTGCTGACCCGCTCGCTCGCGCCACCCGACTTTGGGCAAATGCCGGTGCTGGGCAACGGCATACGGCCGCTGGCGCAGTGGGTGGTGGACAAGCTCTATGACTCGCTGGGCCGCCCTGGCGCGGTGGCCACGCTGCGCCTGCTGGTGGCTGAAAGTGCGCGTGTGCCGCACCTCGTTGCCTTATGGAAGCGCAACGTGGTGCAGCCCCATCTGACTTTGCTGGGCGACATTCTGCGTGCCCACGCCGTGCAGGAGGGGTGGGTTCCCAGCGTGATCACGCAAGAGCCGTGGCTGGTGGTCTCGCCGGTGGTGCATGCCTTGCTGTCGCAGGTGGTGCTGGGCGATGCAGACCCACAAGAACTTGCGCACTACCGCCAGGGCCATGTCGCCCTGCTGTGCGAACTGCTGGACCCTGCATCCCGAATCCTGCCGCCGCTTCAGCCCGCGGCGAAGTGATCGAACGATGCGTAGCGCTGCACCACGGGCTGGCCTTGTGCGTCCACCAGCCGCAGGCCGGGTTCGGCCTCGATGCGGCCGATGCGCGTGACAGGTGTGCTGCTGGCCAGTGACGCAGCGGCCACTGCGGCGCGCCGGGCCACCGGGGCGGTGAAAGCCAGTTCGTAGTCATCGCCCCCGGCCAGAGTGCACTGGTGGAGCAGTTCAGGGTCAAATTGGCCTCTAGCGCTTATAGGTAAAGCGCTAATAGCTATCAAATCAGTAGTGATTGAGGTGTCGATGCAGGCACCTGTTCCCGAGGCGCGCAGGATGTGGCCCAGGTCGCCGAGCAGCCCGTCGCTCACATCCAGGGCACTGCTGGCCACGCCGCGCAGCGCCTGGCCCAGTGCCACGCGGGGTGTGGGTTGCTCCAGGCGCAGGCGGGCGGCGGCCAGCACATCGGCGGGCAGGGTGATGTGCCCTTGCAATGCCTCCAGCGCCAGCCGGGCATCGCCCAGCGTGCCGCTGACATAGATGTCGTCGCCAGGCCGCGCGCCGCTGCGCAGCAAGGCCTGGCCTGCGGGCACCTCCCCAAACACCGTGATGCAGATATTGAGCGGTCCTTGCGTGGTGTCGCCGCCCACCAGCTCGCAGCCGTGTCCGTCGGCCAGGGCCAGCAGCCCGCGCGAAAACGCTTCGAGCCAGGGCGCATCCACGCGGGGCAGCGCCAGGGCCAGCGTAAAGGCCAGCGGGCGCGCGCCGCAGGCCGCCAGGTCCGACAGGTTCACGGCCAGCGCCTTGTGCCCCAGGCGTTCGGGGTCCACGTCGGCAAAGAAGTGGCGGCCTTGCACCAGCATGTCGCTGGAGACGGCCAGCTGCATGCCCGGCGCGGGCGCCAGCAGCGCGCAGTCGTCGCCCACGCCCAGGGCGGCGCGGCGCACGGGCCGCGTGAAGTAGCGTGCAATCAGGTCGAATTCACCCATGGGGACGAATTGTGCGGTGTGTCGCGCATCCGGGCATCGGCGCGGTGGCGCAGGCTTGGCCGGTTACCCGCCGCCGCACCTTGTGCACAGTGGCATCGGGCGGGTCAGTTGGTGCCTCGAAAACGCAATGCGGCCTGGCGGCTGACTTCAGCCAGCAGCTGTTCTTCGCGCTGGCGCTCGCGCAGCCAGCGGGCGTCGTTCTGTCCGGCTTCGGCTTCTGTGCGCAGCATGTGCATGGCGTTGGACGCACCCTGCAGGGCGGCATGTCCTGCGATGTGGTCCATGGTCATGCGGATATGGTCGCGCAGCGGCATGTGGTCGCCCGTGGCCGGGTCTACATACACCGCGTCCATGCCAAATCGGCACGCTTGGAAACGGTTGTAGGTGTACACAAGGTAGTCGTCTTCTTCAGGCATGAAAGGCTGGTCGGCCAGAAACCACGCACCCAGCGACTGAACGAAACCGGCAAGCGCGGCGGCACGCTCGATGGTCAGTGGCGTGTCGAACACCCGGATCTCGATGGTGCCGAACTCGGGCTTGGGGCGGATGTCCCAGTAAAAGTCCTTCATGCTCTTGACCACGCCGGTGCGGGTCATCTTGTTGAAGTAGGTGGTGAAATCGTCCCAGGTCAGTGCAAACGGCGCGCGGCCCGACAGGGGAAACGCGAACACCGAATTGAGCCGCGCCGAGTCGAACGCCGTGTCCTGCCCCTGCACGTAGGGGCTGGAGGCCGACAGCGCAATGAAATGCGGGATGTAGCGCGACATGCGGTGCAGCATCAGGAGCGCGGCGTCGGCATCGGGGCAGCCAATGTGCACATGCTGGCCAAAGATGGTGAACTGCTTGGAAAGGTAGCCATACAGCTGCGACAGCTCCTGAAAGCGTGGCTTGTCGTAGATGCGCCGCTCGTGCCACTGCTGGAACGGGTGCGTGCCGCCGCCCACCACGGCAATGTTGAGCTTGTCCGCGCTTTTGACCAGCGCGTCGCGGATGGGGCTGAGCTGCCCCAGCACCTCGCTGGCCGAATGGCAGATGCCGGTGGAGATCTCGATCATGCTGTTCGTCATCTCGGGCACCACGCTGCCAGGCAGCGGCACCTTGCGCATCAGGCGCAGCATGTCTTCGGCGTAGGGCGCCAGATCGTAGTCGTGGGTGTTGACCAGCTGCAGCTCCAGCTCCACGCCCAGCGTCAGCGGTTCGGAATGGGTAAAGGCTTCAAGACTCACTGCGGTCTCCATTGCCGCCGCGCGACAGCGGGGCCCAAGGTTTGGAACTCTCGCCCGCGCGGTAGATGGCTACCGTGGCGATCACGGCGCCCAGCACTTCCATGAGCAAGATGGCGGGCAGCGCCACGCGGGCAATCAGGTGGCCCGTGGAGGGGGATGCCACCACGAACTGCGAGGCGATCAGCAGTGCAATGGACGACATGGGCGTCATGGCGCAGCCCACCCACAGGGCCTGGCGCCAGCTGGCACCGCTGCCCACATTGCCCAGCCCTACGCCCACGGCCTTGGCGGCCAGTCGCACGGCGATCAGTGTCAGCACCACGCCGGCCACGGGGCCGCTCCAGTCGGCCTGCGCCGCCACGGTGGACACCAGCACGAACATCAGCATGGTGAGCAGCGACGAGGCGTTGCCCAGCTGGCGCGGCCAGGCCCACGGGCGCGGGTTGAGCTGCTTGAGCAGCATGCCGCCCAGCAGGGCCGCCAGCGGCGCGGAGCCACCCATGTGCGCTGCCACGGCGGTGGCAGCGGCGATCAGGGCCAGCAGCAGCATCGAGGTGTTTTCGCTGGTCGGGCTCATGAAGCGCAAGGCCATGCGCAGCGCCAGCGACAGCACAGCCGCCACGATGATCGACACGCCCAGCACCACCACCACGGGATACATGGTGTCCAGCAACGTGACGCTCTGGCGGTTGATCTGCTCGGCACGGGCGCTGCCCAGGGTGAGCGCATAGAGGGTGGACAGGGTGGCGAGCACAATGGCGCGCTCGGTGACGGGGCCGGCCGCGCGGGTGTCGGCCACCACGCGCGTCAGCACGGCGGGCGATGCGGCCAGCGCCACCAGGGCCAGCGGGCCAGCCACATGCGCGGGCATGTCCAGCCACACCAGCACCCAATAGACGGCAAAGTAGGTCAGTGCCGATTCGGCCATGCTCTGCACCAGCACCATGGGGTTGTGGCGAAACCAGCGCAGCGGAATGCGCCCGCCGCACTCGAACAGCACGATGGAGATGCCCAGCTCCAGCAGAAACAGCCCGATGCCCTGAAGCGGCCACACCGCCCCGCTGAAGCCTGCCAGACCGGCAGCGGTGCCCACCAGGGAGTAGCCCACCACTTTGGGCAGGCCTGTGTGGCGCTGGCACAGATAACCCGCGATGGCGGCCACCGCCAGCAACAGCGACCATTGCACCGTAGGCAACCCGGCCGAAGGGCGCAGCCACTGCGCCCAGAAGCTCAGGATTTCGTTCATTTCATGGGTCCTCTCCATCAGACGGGCAGCGCCCGGTGGGCGAGAAAGACAGGCCAGCGCCTGCTGGCGCCACGGTCCTTCCCGGCGGTTACCTGAATTTACATGCGCAAACGACAGTGCCCTGTAGGACAGCGGCGCCCGTGTTTGCGCAGGCCAGAAGTGCCTGAATCAGGCGGCCTGGCGTTCAGGCACGAAAAAGCTCAACGGCGCCTTGAGCAGGCGGTGCCGCATTGCTGCATAGATGCGAGAGCGGTCAACACCGCTCACGTTGTGGGCTCGCAATGCCAGGCGGAAAGCCATGTAAAAGCTTACTCCGACATTGAGGGCGCCCAGCAGGGGAATGGTGGCTACAGCCCACCAGAACGCACTCTGGTGAATGACGTCCCAGCCCAGCGCAGCCGTGGCCGCGCCCAACTGCCCTGAAGACAGTGTGACATGGCGCACGTCCAGCCCCAACCCGAAAAACCCTGCAAACGCCGGGACCAGGCCGAGCATGAAGCCCAGCGAGATGTTGGCGGCAAAGCCGGACAGGTTCTCGCGGAGAAAGTGCGCCCAGCGCGCCGCGCGCTCCTTGCCCAGCCGGGCGGTGATGCGCGGGTTGTAGCGCACGGCCGAGTCGAGCCGGTGCAGCACAAACCAGTTTTCGGTCCAGCCCGCGATGATGCTGGAGGCAAACAGCAGCACGCCCGTGAATGCTGCGAACAGCAGCGACGGCCCCAGGAGGTGCAGCGACTCCAGCACATGGCCGGCTTCTTTCGTGCTGATGGCGGGCGAGCCCTTGGCCCATGCAATCAGCAGCGCCAGGCCCAGAACCAGGGGGTACACCACCAGCACATTGCCCAGCACGGCTGCAACCTGTGAGCGCACCAGGTGGGTGACTTCATCGACAAACGACTCAATGGCCTCGCCCGAGGCCAGCTCCTTGAGCTTGGCCGCCATGGCGGGGGCGGTCATGGCCGGCTGTTTGGTGGCTACGGTGAAGTGCAGCAACTGCACCAGCACAAAGCTCAAGGCATAGTTCGCCCCCGCCCAGAAGCCGCCCCAGAATGCCGACAGCGCCATTGCGTAAAGGGCAAACTTGGCCAGCGTGGTGAAGGCCATCACGGCGCCGCCGCCAGCGGCTTTCTTCACCATGGAGCGGTATTCGACCGCCGTGCGCGTGATGTAGTGTTCGCCCGTCTCGGCGCTGCGCTCGGCCACTTTGGCGGCCAGCAGTGACGAGTTGGATGCCAGCAGCGCCCGCAGGCTGCGCCGCTCTTGCCCCACCTCTACCAGATGCGCCAGAAGGCGGGCCGCCGTGACGGCGGGCTGGGGGGACAGCAGGCAGTCGAGCAACTCGCGCACCCGCAGGATGCGCGCACGCAACTGGCGCAGCCGAAACACCAGGTCCACGGAAATTCCGTTGTCTTCAAAGTGCGTGTAAACGGTGGCAGCGGCGGCACGGCAGGCTTCCAGGCGCTCGCGCAGTCGCCGGGCTGCCTCCTGCAGCCGGTCGGGGGTGCGCAGCGCATGCAGCACTTCCACCCGCAGGCTTTCCACGTCGCGGATCAGCGCATGAAAGGGCTGTGCGTCGCGGGCCGATTCACTCATGCGCAGGCGCAACCCCGGCGCAAAGCCGGTCGAGAGAATCTGCCCCGCGCAGTAGGTGATGGCGTCCAGCAGTGCGTGCTGCCAGCGCGATGCGCCCTGAGGGCTTTGCGGCGTCAGCAGGGCTACCAGCCGGTTCAGCGTGGCTTCGTCCAGTGCGCCGAGCCACTTTGCATCGAAAGCACTGGGCAGGGCCAGAACGAAGAGCTCCGATGCGTCAATGGTTTCGGGGCTGTGCGGCAGCAGCTTGTTGCGCAGTCGCTCTGCGGCTTCGCTGAGCAGTGCCGTGTCCTTGGCAAAGCCAAAATCAGCCAGCAGCGTGGTGATGTCTACCGACTCCACAAGGGTGGCCCACCAGGTTTGCAGCTGCCGCTGCACATCGGGGCGCGCCTCGACCGCTTCCAGAAACAGTTGGACCCGGGACGTGGAACCCGGTACCGAATCGCGCGTGCCACGCACCCAGTCGAGCAGGTCAATCAGCCATACATGGCGCTGCCCAAGTCCTGCGTGTGGGTCCAGGGCCGCCAGCAGGCCCGCCAAATCCTGGGTCGGCCGCTTCAATGCAGCACCCTTCCGTTCATGGGCTGACCCGAGGTTCCGGGGACGGTCGCCTCCAGCACGAACAAGGGGATCGGGCTGCTGAATGGTTCGCCGTCTTCTGCCACGCAGTAAAACGTGCCGTGCATGGTGCCACTGGCGGTGCGCAGACCGCAACCGCTGGTGTACTGGAACGACTGGCCCGGTTTGAGCAAAGGCTGCTGGCCCACCACACCCAGGCCTTTGACCTCTTCGGTGTGGCCCCTGGCGTCACTGATGATCCAGTGGCGCGAGATCAGCTGGGCGGGCGCTTCGCCTGCATTGGTGATGGTGATGGTGTAGGCAAAGCTGAAGACGCCAGAGTCCGGGGAGGACTGCTCCGGCAGGTACTCTGGCTGTACTTCCACATCAAACTGGTACTTGGGCATGGGCGAATGGTAACTGCGACAATCGGGCAATGAGCCGACCTTTTCGCATTGCCCCCTCGATCCTCTCAGCCGATTTCGCCCGCTTGGGCGAAGAAGTGCGCAGCGTCATTGCCGCCGGTGCCGACTGGATTCACTTCGACGTGATGGACAACCATTACGTGCCCAACCTCACCTTTGGCCCCATGGTCTGCCAGGCCCTCAAGCCGCATGCCAAAACGGCTGCCGGCGTGGCGGTGCCCGTTGATGTGCACCTGATGATCCAGCCCGTGGACGCCCTGGCTGCCGCGTTTGCCGACGCGGGCGCCGACTACATCAGCTTTCACCCCGACGCCTCGGGCCATGTGCACCGCAGCATCCAGGCCATTCGCAGCAAGGGCGTCAAACCCGGCCTGGTGTTCAACCCGGCCGAACCGCTGGATGTGCTGGACTGGGTGATCGACGACATCGACCTCATCCTCATCATGAGCGTGAACCCCGGTTTTGGCGGCCAGAGCTTCATTGACTCGGCCCTGCGCAAGATCGAAGCCGTGCGCAAGCGCATCGACGCCTCGGGCAAGGACATCCGCCTGGAGGTGGATGGCGGCATCAAGGCCGACAACATCCGCCGTGTGGCCGATGCGGGTGCTGACACCTTTGTGGCGGGCAGCGCCATTTTTGGCAAACCCGATTACAAGGGTGTGGTGGACGCGATGCGCGGGGCGCTTGCTGGCTGAAGCTGCGGGGCGAGTGATGAATGCCATGGAGTTGAGCCACCTCCGCTACGACGCCGCCATCATCGACCTGGATGGCACGATGGTGGACACCTTGGGCGACTTTGCCGAAGCCCTCAACCGGATGCTGGGCGATCTGGAACTGCCACCCATTGCGGCGCAGCACATCGAACGCATGGTGGGCAAGGGCTCTGAACATTTGCTGCGTTCAGTGCTCAATCACGTGCTAGAGCATATGGGTAAAGCGCCTACAGCTATTGAAATTGAAGCGCTCTACGCCCATGCCTGGCCCAGCTACCAGCGGCACTATCTGGCCATCAATGGACACTACGCGCGCGTCTATCCCGGCGTGGAGGCAGGCCTGCAGGCCCTGCGCCATGCTGGCCTGCGTCTGGCATGCCTGACCAACAAGCCCACTTCGTTTGCTTTGCCGTTGCTACGCGCCAAGGGGCTGGAGGGCTATTTCGAGCAGGTTTTCGGGGGTGACAGCTTTGACAAAAAAAAGCCCGACCCGTTGCCGTTGCTGAAAACCTGCGAGGCCCTGCAAACCGCGCCTGCCCGCACGCTGATGGTGGGTGACTCGTCCAACGATGCGCAGGCCGCTCGCGCTGCTGGCTGCCCTGTGGTGCTGGTCACCTACGGCTACAACCACGGCCTGCCGGCGCAGGCGGTGGATGCAGACGGGTACGTGGATTCGCTGGAGTTGCTGCTGGCGTGAGCCGGGGTGCCCGTCAGGCGCCTGCCCCGATGACGGCTTGCCCGCTGTAGCCAATGTGCCCTGCGGGGGCTGCCGCCGTAGCGGCCTGGCGGCGCTGCGCCGGTGCCGCCAGGGGCGTGTGCAGGCCAGAGGCCAGCTTGAACACTGCAACGGCGTCGACCAGTTGCCCGGCCTGGAGCCTGAGACCGTCTGCGGCTGCGGCGCTTTGCTCCACCAGGGCCGCGTTCTGCTGGGTGGCCTGGTCCATCTGGGTGATGGCCTCGCCCACCTGCGAGACGCCCGAGCTTTGCTCGCTGCTGGCGGCGCTGATCTCGCCCATGATGTCGGTCACGCGGCGGATGGACGCGACCACTTCGGTCATGGTGGTGCCGGCCTTGTCCACCAGCCGGGTGCCCTGTTCCACCCGTTCCACGCTCGCGCCGATGAGGCTCTTGATTTCCCGGGCGGCCCCGGCACTGCGGCCCGCCAAGCTGCGCACTTCGCCGGCCACCACGGCAAAACCTCGGCCCTGCTCGCCTGCGCGGGCGGCCTCCACCGCTGCGTTCAGCGCCAGGATGTTGGTCTGGAACGCAATGGAATCGATCACGCCAATGATGTCGGCGATCTTCTTGCTGCTGTCGTTGATGCCCTTCATGGTGTCCACCACTTCGGCCACCACGTCGCCACCCTGCACGGCCACCGTCGACGCGCTCATGGCCAGCTGATTGGCCTGGCGCGCGTTGTCGGCGTTCTGGCGCACGGTAGAACCCAGTTCTTCCATGGAGGCTGCGGTTTCTTCCAGGGCGCTGGCCTGCTGCTCGGTGCGGGCAGAGAGGTCGTTGTTGCCTGTGGCGATTTCCACGCTGGCGGTTGCAACCCCCTCGGCGCTGTTGCGCACATTGCCCACAATGGCCGCCAGGCGTGATTGCATGGTGGCCAGCGCCTGCAGCAACTGGCCGGTTTCGTCGCGGCTGTCGCAGGCAATGGGGCAGGTGAGGTCGCCGTTGGCAATGCGCTCAGCAGCTTGTCTGCCCAGTTGCACGGGACGCACGATCGAGCGCGTCACCGTCCAGGCGAGCAAGGCGCCCAGCGCTACCGCGACCAGGGTGCCCACCCCCAGCAGCATCTGGCTGCCTCGGGCCAGGGTGCTGGTGTCGCGCTGGCTGTCGGCCAGCTGCGTGGCCATGGTTTTGCGCAGATCGTCCAGTGCCCCGAGGTATCTGTCGGCCAGGGGACGCAGGTCTGTGTCCACCATGGCGGGCACATTGGGCTCGCCGCCGCGGTGCAGTTCACGGATCTCGTTCAGTTTGTCGCTGTAGGCGGCACGCGCCGCGGCAATGGCTGTCAGCAGGGCGCGCGCCTGGTCATCCTGCACCAGGCCCTCAATGCGTTTGACCTTGCTCTCCATGCTGGTGGCCGTGGCCTGGGTGTCGGCCGTGAGCTTTTCCATGTAGTCGCGATCAATGGCCTTGAGGAACGCTTCGGTGCGCACCCAGTTCAGTCGGATGTCGGATGCCCAGTCTTCCACCAGCGTCTGCTGTTCAATCTCTTGGGTGGCCACCCTCTCGCTGGCCATCTGCAGGCTGGAAATGCGCCACATGCCCATGGCAGCAATGAGCGCCGTGATGACCAGAATGGCGCCGAAAGAAAGGCCCAGACGCAGGCCGACGGGAAGGTTGCTGAGTTTCCTGGTGGCCTTGATGAGCGATAGGGGGCTGCGGTGGGGGCGGTCCACCAAGCGTGCCCAGGCGTTGGTGTTGCGGCTAAAAATGCTTCAGGAGCTGGGTGGTGCGGGGCGCGTCGCCGGGTTGTTAGCGCAATCCTTTAAGCCTGTCGGACCGGCGAACGGGGCGGCCAAGCGTAAAAAAAACCTGCCTTGGGGGCAGGCTCAGTCCAGGGCGCAACAAGCGCGCGTCACTGTGGCTGCGGCTTGACGCCCAGCAGTTCGTCCTTGAGCTTCCAGTCGGCCGGCGTGTTGCCAAACCAGATGGACATCAGGGCGCGATAAAAGGCAGGGTCCTTGAAAGGCTCGGCCTGCAACTTGCCCTTGGCGTAGACGCTCAGTCCTTTGGCGGGGTCCCATTCGAGTGAGCAGACATCGCCGGGCGCAAACGACTTGTTGGCCGCAAAGATGTCTCCCATTTTGATCATGCCGGGAATGATCTTGGAGAGTTCCTGCTTGCTCACGTTGTCTTCCATTCCGCGCGTCAGCAACTTGCCGAACTCTGCGGAGTTGATGTCACGCAAAAACGTCATGGACAGCCGCTTGGGACCGGGTGCGGCAATCAAATCGTCCAGCGAAGACACCCGGCGCGTCGTGTAGAGGTCGCCCACGTACACCTTGAACGGGCCTTTGTAACGGATGCCAGCCCCGTTGAGTTGCAGCTTGGTGCCGCTGACGGTGACGGCGTCCTCCACCTTGACGCCAGCCAGCTCAACGGCGACGGCAGCCGTGGCTGCAGCACCCCAGCACAGGCCGGCTGCGAGTAAAAGGGCATGCATTGTTTTGCGCATAGAAATCCTGAAAAAGCACGACCGTTCATTTAATGCAACAAATTGTGCGCTGGTGGGCGCTGGCGTGCATCGGGGTTTTCCCAGGGACAGGCCTGGCAAGGGCTGTGCGCGTTTTCGTCGGCCTGGAGGCGCGCATTTGCTACACTTTGCCCATGTTCATACACCACGTGTTCATTACAGGTTGCAGCGACCGGGGAGCCTGGCCCTGGCGTAAGCCTGTCTTTTTGAACGCCTGATGGCACCTGGGCCTCTTTCCCAGCGTGCACCCGTGGCCCCGCCGGGGCCTGTCGAATGAACAGCGGCGCTTTGTACAACGCGCTGCCTCAGCTGGGAGCTCTCCCCGTGATCACGGAACTTGAATTCAAAAGCCTGGCCGGTGAAGGCTATAACCGCATCCCGCTCATGGCGGAAGCCTTTGCGGACCTTGAAACCCCGCTCTCGCTTTACCTGAAGCTTGCGCACAGCAAAGACGGCGGCAAGCACAGTTTCTTGCTGGAATCGGTGGTGGGCGGCGAGCGGTTTGGCCGTTACAGCTTTATTGGTCTGCCCGCCCGAACCTTGTTGCGCGCCAGCGGTTTTGGTGCAGACGCCAAAACCGAGGTGGTGACTGACGGCCAGGTGGTGGAAACCGCGCGCGGCAACCCGCTCGATTTCATCGAGAGCTACCAAAAGCGCTTCAAGGTGGCCCTGCGCCCGGGCCTGCCGCGCTTTTGTGGTGGCCTGGCGGGTTACTTTGGCTATGACACGGTGCGCTACATCGAAAAAAAGCTCGAAACCACCTGCCCGCCCGATGCGCTGGAAACCCCCGACATCCTTTTGCTGCAGTGCGAAGAGCTGGCTGTTATCGACAACCTCTCGGGCAAGCTTTACCTGATCGTCTATGCCGATCCGGCCCAGCCCGAAGCCTATGGCAAGGCCAAAAAGCGGCTGCGCGATCTCAAGGACCAGCTTAAATACTCGGTGAGTGCCCCGGTGGTCAAAGCCACCGAAAACCACCCCGCACAGCGCAGCTTTGCCAAGGCCGACTATCTTGCGGCCGTGGACCGGGCCAAGGAGCTGATTGCCGCCGGTGATTTCATGCAGGTGCAGGTGGGCCAGCGCATCCACAAGCGCTACACGGAAAGCCCCCTGAGCCTGTACCGCGCGCTGCGCTCGCTGAATCCCTCGCCGTACATGTATTTCTACAATTTTGGAGATTTCCATGTGGTGGGCGCCAGCCCCGAGATCCTGGTGCGCCAGGAGCACACCGATGCGGGCACCAAAGTCACCATCCGGCCACTGGCTGGCACACGCCCGCGCGGTGCCACGCCCGAAAAGGACAAGGCCGCCGAGGTGGAACTCATCAACGACCCGAAAGAGCGTGCCGAGCATGTGATGCTGATCGATCTGGCGCGCAACGACATCGGGCGCATCGCCCAGACGGGCACCGTCAAGGTGACCGAAGCCTTTGTGGTCGAGCGCTACAGCCACGTGATGCACATCGTGAGCAATGTCGAAGGCCTGCTGCACGAGGGCATGACCAGCATGGACGTGCTCAAGGCCACCTTCCCGGCAGGCACCCTCACGGGGGCGCCCAAGGTGCATGCCATGGAGCTGATTGACCAGCTCGAACCCGTCAAGCGCGGGGTGTACGGCGGTGCCTGCGGTTACCTGAGCTATGCGGGTGACATGGACGTGGCCATCGCGATCCGCACCGGCATCATCAAGGACGGCACCCTGTATGTGCAGGCCGCTGCGGGTGTGGTGGCCGACTCGGTGCCCGAGCTGGAGTGGAAGGAAACCGAACACAAGGCCCGCGCCCTGCTGCGCGCCGCCGAACTTGTCGAGGAGGGGCTGGAATGACCCAGGCCATCAACAACGTGCAGCATTGCACAACCATGGACGATGTGCGTCGCCACATTGATGCGCTGGACGACGTGCTGGTGCCCTTGCTGGTCACACGCGGCGGCTACATGACCCAGGCCGCGCGCATCAAGCAGGATGCATCGCAGGTGCGCGATGAAGAACGCATCCAGGCCATCGTGGACCGCGTGCGTGCACGCACCCAGATCGAGGGTGGCGAGCCCGACGTGATGGAGGCCATCTACCGCAGCATGATGGAAGCCTACATTGCCCACGAGCACCGCGAGTTCGCGCGCCTGCGCCAGACCGCCACACAGGAAGGTTGAAGCCATGAAACTCCTGATGGTCGACAACTACGACAGCTTCACCTACAACATCGTCCAGTATTTCGGCGAACTCGGCGCCCAGGTGGAGGTTTTCCGCAACGACGAAATCACCGTGGCCGACATCCAGGCGCGGCTCAACGCCGGTCAGCTCGATCGCCTCGTGATCTCGCCCGGCCCCTGCTCGCCCGCCGAGGCGGGCATTTCGGTGGCGGCCATTCAGCACTTTGCCGGCAAGCTGCCAATTTTGGGCGTGTGCCTGGGCCACCAGGCCATCGGTGCTGCATTTGGCGGCACCATCGTGCGGGCCCAACAGCTCATGCACGGCAAGACCAGCGTCATCACCACCACGCAAAAAGGCGTGTTTGCCGGGCTGCCAGAAAAGTTCACGGTGAACCGCTACCACTCGCTGGCCATCGAGCGCGCCACCTGCCCCGAGGTGCTGGAGGTAACGGCCTGGACCGAAGACGGCGAGATCATGGGCGTGCGCCACCAAACGCTGGCCATCGAGGGCGTGCAGTTCCACCCCGAGAGCATCCTCACCGAGCACGGCCACGCCATGCTGCGCAACTTCCTGGAGCAGCGCGCGTGATCATCGAGCCGCAGCAGCTGCTGGTGTTCATCGCCGCGGGCTGGCTGCTCAACCTCACGCCGGGTCCGGATGTGCTGTACATCGTGTCCAACGCGCTTAAATCGGGTGTCCGCTCGGGCCTGGTGGCATCGTGCGGGATCGCCCTCGGTTGTTGCGTGCACGTGCTGGCAGCCGCGCTGGGTGTGGGGGCGCTGCTGGCGGCGTCTGCCACGGCGTTCACCGTCATCAAATGGGTGGGCGCCGCCTATCTGTTGTGGATGGGCGTGCGCCTGCTGGTCGCCCGGCCCCCGGATGCGGGTGGCTGCAACCCCGTACTTGCCACAGCGCAGGCGGCGGCAGAGCCCCGCACATCGCTGCGTGCGGTGTTCATGGGGGGCTTCTGGACCAATGTGCTCAACCCCAAGGTGGTGATTTTTTTCCTCGCCTTCGTGCCGCAATTCATCGCGCCAGGTACCGAGAACAAGACGCTGGCCTTTTTGCTGCTGGGCCTGTTGTTCACCCTCAATGCGCTGCCGGTATGCGCCGGGTGGGCCATCGCCGCTGCCTGGATGGGCCGGCGCGTGGATGCACTGCAACGCGGCATGCACTGGCTGGACCGCGTCGCCGGCCTCATGTTCATCGGCTTCGGGCTCAAGCTGGCCGTCACCGACAGCCCCGCCGCCTGAAATCCCCCAGCAAGGAGAACATCCCCATGTCCATCACCCCCCAGGAAGCGCTGCAGCGCACCATCGAGCACCGCGAAATTTTTCACGACGAAATGCTGCACCTGATGCGCATGATCATGCAAGGCGAGCTCTCGCCCGTCATGCTGGCGTCCATCGTCACGGGCCTGCGCGTGAAGAAGGAAACCATTGGCGAAATCACCGCCGCCGCGCAGGTGATGCGCGAGTTTTCCACCAAGGTGCATGTGCAGGACACCACGCACATGGTGGACATTGTTGGCACTGGCGGCGACGGTGCCAACACCTTCAACATCTCCACCTGCGCCACCTTTGTGATCGCGGCCGCAGGCGGCAAGGTCAGCAAGCATGGCGGGCGCAGCGTGTCCAGCAAAAGCGGCAGCGCCGATGCCATGGAAGCCCTGGGCATTCACATCAACCTGTCGCCCGAAGCCATTGCCCGGTGCATTGCCGAGGCGGGCATCGGCTTCATGTTCGCGCCCAACCACCACCCCGCCATGAAGAACGTGGCGCCCGTGCGCAAAGAGCTGGGCGTGCGCACCATCTTCAACATCCTGGGGCCGCTGACCAACCCCGCGGGTGCCCCCAACATCCTCATGGGCGTGTTCCATGAAGACCTGGTGGGTATCCAGGTGCGTGCCCTGCAGCGCCTGGGCGCGCAGCACGCGCTGGTGATCTATGGCCGCGACGGCCTGGACGAGATCAGCCTGGGTGCCTCCACCCTGGTGGGTGAACTCAAGGACGGCGCCATCCGCGAATACGAAGTGCACCCCGAAGACTTTGGCCTGGCCATGAGTAGCACCCGCCAGTTGCGCGTGGAAACCCCCGAGCAGTCGCGCACCATGATGCTCGACGTGCTCCATGGCAAGCCCGGCGCGGCCAGTGACATCGTCTGCCTCAACGCCGGTGCCGCGCTGTATGCCGCTGGCGTGGCCAGCTCCATCCCCGACGGCCTGGCCCGCGCCCGCGCAGCCCTGACCTCGGGCGCGGCACTCGCCAAACTCGATCAATTGGTAACGCTCACCCATTCACTGGGAGTCTTGTAATGGAAACATCTATCTGGAACTACCCCGGCACCTGGGTCTGGCTGGGTATCACGGCCGTGATGGTGGTCGGTTTTGTGCTGTTTGCGCTGGCCCTGCACCGCACGCTGCGCCGCCCCCCGGCTGAGACCAGCGCCCCACAGCCGTCATCGTCAAAGCCCGCCGCGCCAGGCGCCTCGGCTGCCTCCCCACGGCCGCAAGACCACCAGACACCATGAACGATGTTCTGAAGCGCATCGTCGCGCGCACCCCCGCGCCGACGGCCTGATCCCGGACGCGCACCATGTGGCAGGACCCTGGTACCTGGATCGCATTGGGCGTCTCGGCGCTTTTCGTCGTGGCCGGATTCGTCATGCACCGGGTTTTTGTGCGGGTGCTCAAGACGCCGGAGCCTCAGGCAGTGGATGCCGATCAGTCGGTGCCGCCAAAGGATGCGCCTTGACACCGCTACCACCCCGCCTTCCGATCAGGCCCACATCCCTGCCGGTGTGGGCCGGGATGCTGGCCATGCAGCCAAGGGTATGGCTGCCCGAAAAGCTGGAGTCGGCTGCTTCCAGACGCGAAATCATCCTGACGACTGCGCTGTCGGGTTTGTTTTGCAGCGCATCCGTGTTGTGGATGACCGGTCTGAAGGAAGGCCCCGCATTCTGGGTTGTTGCGCTCCTTTGCACGGGTTTGGTCGTGCTGGCGATGCATCTGCAATGGCGAAGCAAGCAGGTTCGCCGGGGGTGGATCGTTGATTTTCAGCAGGGCAGCCTGACACCGGTAGGTCTTGCCCAACGCGAGCGCATTCAAATTGACCCTGCCCAATACAGCCTGGGTTGCTACCCGGCCGCCACCAGAGAAACGGGGGCATCCTTCTTGCTGGAACTGCGGCATGTTCGCCGTGGACCTGTGGCCGCATTGACCTTGGTGCATCTGACCTCCCGGCCGTTTCAGCGCAACCTGCGCATTCTTGACCGCTGCGTGGACACGCTGGCAGAGCGCCTGCGGATCCGCCGCTCGGGCGCCCCACTGCTCGCGGGTACAGACGTGCCCCATGCCCGTTGACCATTCCACCATTTCCCTCTTAAACCATGTCTGACATCCTGAACCAAATCGTCGCCGTCAAGCACGAAGAAGTCGCCGCCGCCCAAAAGCGCCTGCCCCTGGCCGCCATGCGCGCCGACGCCGAGAGCCGCGTGCTCACGCGCGACTTTGAAGGCGCGCTGCGCGCAAAAATCGCCAAGGGCCAGGCGGCGGTGATCGCCGAGATCAAGAAGGCCAGCCCGAGCAAGGGCGTGATCCGCGCCGACTTCATTCCCGCCGACATTGCCCAAAGCTACGCCGACGGCGACGGCAAGGTGAGCGCGGCCTGCCTCTCGGTGCTGACCGACAAGCAGTTTTTTCAGGGCAGCGTGGACTACCTCAAACAGGCGCGCGCCAGCTGCCAGCTTCCTGTGCTGCGCAAGGACTTCCTCGTGGACCCGTACCAGGTGTACGAGGCCCGCGCCATGGGTGCCGACGCCATTTTGCTGATCGCCGCCTGCCTGGATGATGCCCAGATGGCAGACTTCGAGGCCATCGCGCGCGGGCTGGACATGGCCGTGCTGGTGGAGGTGCACGACCGCGCCGAGCTGGAGCGGGCGCTCAAGCTCAAGACGCCGCTGATCGGCATCAACAACCGCAACCTGCGAACCTTCGAGGTCACGCTGGACACCACGCTGGGCATGCTCGCCGACGTTCCCAAGAATCGCCTGCTGGTCACCGAGTCCGGCATCCTGAAGCCTGCCGACGTCAAAACCATGCGCGACGCCGGCGTGCACGCCTTCCTGGTGGGCGAGGCCTTCATGCGCGCCCCCGAGCCGGGGCTGGAGCTGGCCAAGCTGTTTGCTTGAAGTTAACTTCCCCAGAGTCGCCTTCCCCCCGCTCTCGCATCGCTGCGGGCATGGGGACGCCACCCATGCGGCGGGGCGGCACTTGCACGGTGGCCGCTGGCCTGGGCTGCGTCAGTGCCGGGGATCGCGGATGTTGCAGAACGGGGGGCGCCATTGACTGCAAAAGTTATAGCTGCTCGCGCTTGCTGAATAAGCGCTGGAGGCCGATTTGACTCAATTTTCTGTACTGAACGACGCCGCACTGGCGCCGACGCAACTGCTAAGCGCTGACCCCGCCGACTGGCCCGTGGCGCCGGGCTGGCAGCCGCTGGTGCAGGCATTCTTTGAGGGAGCGGTGGGCGGCAAGCTGCGGGCTTTCCTGCAGGCGCGGCTCGAGGCCGGGGCCGTCATTTTTCCGCCGCGCCCGCTGCGCGCGCTGGAACTCACGCCGCCCGACGAGGTGCGCGTGGTCATCCTGGGGCAGGACCCGTACCACGGCCGGGGCCAGGCCGAGGGGCTGGCGTTCTCGGTGGCACCCGGCGTGGCGCTGCCTCCGTCGCTGCGCAACATCTTCAAGGAACTGCAGCGCGACCTGGGCACGCCGCCGCCCGCGTTTCCGCTGCCCGGCGGCAGTTTGGCGAAGTGGGCGACGAGCGGCGTGCTGCTGCTCAACACTACGCTGACGGTGGAAGAAGGCCAGCCCGCCAGCCACGCGGGCAAGGGCTGGGAGGTACTGACCGACGCCGTCATCCGCCATGTGGCCGAAGGGCCGCGACCGGTGGTGTTCATGCTCTGGGGCGCGCATGCGCAAAGCAAGCGCGCCGTCATTCCTGCGGACCGGGGGCACCTGGTGTTGTGTGCCAACCATCCCTCGCCGCTGTCGGCGCTGCGGCCGCCGGTGCCTTTCATTGGCTGCGGGCATTTTGGATTGGCGCGGGGGTTTCGGGAGGGGCAGGTTGAGGGCTGATTTCGTGTTTTTTTGGTTGATGGGTCTGCGGCTTTAGCTATTGTTTTTGCTGTGTTTTTTGAGGGCGGGGGCCGGGTCTCGCCCCGGCGGGCGAGGTACTTGTTCTTTGCTTCGCCAAAGAAAAGTACCCAAAAGAAAGGCGACCCTGCAGTCTGCGACCCCTGCGGGGCAAACCTGCGGCGGGGCGGTTTGCGGGGGCGCCGCCCCACCACCACCTCCCCTCTCACGCATCGGTTTGAGACACGCCG
>ERZ1023652.86-NODE-86-length-21472-cov-4.981213_pt1 | contig 21472 bp, 21 predicted proteins | sample MGYA00520879_ERZ1023652 | MGnify/ENA primary metagenome ERZ1023652 (study PRJEB33180, sample SAMEA4044469) | wastewater metagenome | place: Denmark | collected 2016-04-02 | study: EMG produced TPA metagenomics assembly of the PRJEB13832 data set (Local surveillance...
GAAAAGCAGCTTCCAAGTGCTTTAGCGGCATAATATTATAGCTGGAAATGTTGATGTATCAAGTCTATATGGTCTTTTTTAGTGTGCGAAAGTTGAGTAATATACTATCTGAATAGTATATCACAAACAATCTGCATTACGAGGATATTGTTAACTATAAGCAACAAAAATCATCTGGTTCCTGCCAGATTTGAAGGAGACTAACCATTTGAAAAAATACTTATACATGGGCATGGGTTTCTTGACGTTCGGTCTCGGGACTGTCGGGATATTCCTGCCGTTCTTGCCTACAACTGTCTTCTATCTGCTGACCGGCTTCTTCTGGATACACAGTTCGGACCGTTTGCATAAGCAATTCGTCGAATCGGAAAAATACAAACAATACATCGACGACCCGTTAGTGAAAAAAAACATCACGAACAAAGGGTTGGGCCGGATGTTCGTGATGATGCTCTTTGTCTTTGCGATCCCCTTTACGCTGACCGACAGCACATTGCTGCGCATCGTACTGATAATCGTATATTTGGCCCACCTGATCGGTTTGACCTGGCATCTGCGCTTCAGGAAATCGTAAAAAAATGTGACGCCAGCAATTCACTTCGATAAATATTCAATTGCCTTGCGGTATTTCTCTTCCCGATCCCTATCCTTTTGGGTAATGGTTTCCAGCCTGGTCAGATCCGAATTGTGCTTCAGATCCGCCAACTTCACGGCAGTAGCCAATCCGTTCTTTTTAACCTCTGCCAAATAATCGGCATAGTTCTGGTCCGTTTTTTTGGTCAATGCTTCAACAGCTTCGACTACCGCAACCGATAGCCCCTTAGCCAACAACTCATCGGCTGTCACATCCGTGTCCTCAATGATATCATGCAGCAAGGCGACAGCCTTCTCTTCATCCGTCGCCATCTCTGCGGCCACTTGCAACGGATGCAGAATATAATCAAGCCCGGCTTTATCCGTCTGTCCGGCATGCGCCGTTTTCGCTATTTCAAACGCCAATTCTTCCAACATGATGGCACCACCCTTCTCATCCATTATAAGCGACTTTGTTGAAAAACAAAAAAGGATCAGCATGAACTGATCCGAATTCTTATTTATATTTCAATTTTGAGATCAAAATGATCAAGGCCAAACAGAAAGTGACGACATTTGCGATGAAAAGCGCCATATCACCAATCCTGTATCCGTGCACCATCCACAAAAAGATACCTATCACTGACATAAGATACATGCCCAGCGAAATGGCCTTTGTGTCCTTTGTCTGTAAAACTTTGATCACCTGCGGCAAAAATGCCAATGTCGTTAATACGCCTGCGATTGATCCAATCATGTTCTTTTCCCCCTGATTTGTATGTTTATTTTAGTTTGTAGAGCAAGTAGTCCAGACAATCGATTGCCTTCTGGTCCTCATGGATCTTATCCAACAAGCCATGCCTATGTTTTTTCAGTATCTCTATCTGTTTTAGTTGCTCGTTCTTTTTCCGATAGTAAAGGAAAGCAGCGATGGTTTCCTTCGTGCAACCGGCATCCTTCAGATTTGTGATCAGCATTTCTTCAGTTATGTCCATTCACCCCACTCCTCTTGAAAATAGAATACCTCTAACCTACAACAACATCAAATACCTATATCAGATACCTTGACATACTTGAAAGGCATAGCAAGGAGCGCTAAAATGGTACTGAAGGAGTGGAAGACATGGAAATAAGAGTGTTGCAGTATTTTTTGACAATCGCAAGGGAACAGAGCATTTCAGGAGCGGCAGAATTTTTGCATATTACGCAACCGACCCTTTCCAGACAAATGAAGGAACTGGAAGAGGAACTCGGTAAGCAGCTTTTCATCAGGGGTAACCGGAAGATCACTTTGACGGATGACGGCATGTTGCTGAGAAAACGGGCTGAGGAAATCATCCAGCTTGTGGAGAAAACCGAGTCGGAAATGAATGCGGACACTACTGAATTCAGTGGCGACATTTATATCGGCGGTGGCGAAACCAAAGGCATGCGGATCATTACGCGCGCAATCAGCAAAGCCCAATCGGAGCACCCGCTTCTCAAATTTCATCTGTTCAGTGGTAATGCCGAGGATGTCACGGACCGTTTGGATAAAGGTTTACTGGATTTTGGGGTTCTTGTGGAGCCAACGAACATGTCCAAATATGATTTCATCAAACTGCCGACAAAAGATATCTGGGGTGTCCTGATGAGGAAAGAGAGTCCAATGGCTGTTTTGGAAAGCATCACACCGAAGGATCTGAGGGATAAGCCGGTCATCTGTTCGAACCAGCTTCTGGTCAAAAATGAAATCGCCGGCTGGCTCGGTGGCAATGAACGCAGCCTGAATATCGTCACATCCTATAACCTTCTCTATAATGCCTCCTTGCTCGTGGAGGAAAACAGTCATTATGCGCTGTGCTTGGATGGCATCATCCATACCGGTGAGAGCAGCGATTTGTGCTTCCGTCCGTTGGAACCGCGGCTTGAGGTCGGGCTTCATTTTGTATGGAAGAAATATCAAGTGTTTTCAAAAGCCTCGGACTATTTCTTAAGGTTGGTGCAGGAAGAGGCTCAGAGACAAGTCGACCGTTGATTTTCGGATGATTTGTCTGATTGATTTCGCCAGCTCCGGCGACGAGTATCCTTAGCGTAGGTGAAGGCTGTGATCAATTGGCCAGCTCCGCTCAGCCATCATTCGCCGGAGTTGCATACTTATTTCATGTCTTACCACCGCTGGAGCCTTGCCTCGCCGGTGGTAAGGAACCCCACGCAGCCTATTCGTTCAAAATAAAAAGCCCAAGTCTATCTATTGCGACTTGGGCTTTTTATTTTTTTAGTGAATCAAATGATGGTGGTATCAAAACTGATGCTGGCAGGATTGATCAAGGTATCGCCAACTGGGCAATGTGATTCAACAAACTCTACGAAATGATGGATCTCCTCTTCGGTGTTATCAGCTTTGACGCGGTATGTCGCGTGAATGTCAGTGAAACCGATTTTGACGTTCTCATCACCCAAAAATCCGTCCGTGTTCAGGTTTCCGCTCACTTCAATTTCCAGTTCATGAAGTTTGATGCCGAGCTTTTCGGCAAACATTCTTCCGGCGATGGCTTTACAGCTGCCTAATCCGGCAAGCAATGCCTCCACCGGGCTCAATCCGATGTCAGTACCTCCGAATGCTTCCGGCTCATCCAACACGATGGACTTGCCTCTGGCTTTGTTGATCACCTGGAAATTTTCGTGCAAACTGGTCGATGTGACTTTGTATAGTTGATTTGGCATATCTGCTTCCCCCTTTTAGATTAAAATTTGGTAAGGAAAGAGTACCATCTTCCGGGGCGTTTGGATAACATGCAAAATCGAACACATTTGATAGACAAAATCGAATGAACCTATGCAGAAAATCCGGTCATCGGACTATGTACGGTTTTTGTTTCTTTTTTACGCTGAATCAGATATGATTAGAATGGCAGGAACAAACGTTCTCGCTTATTTTGTTTTTGAAAGGATTCAACATGACTGGAAAAACACACCTAGCGGTAGGGACTGCCGCCAGCTTGCTGGTTACGCAACCTTCCACGCTGAAAGAACTATTTATCTGTATCGGCGTCGCCATCGTCGGGTCCGTCATCAGCGACATCGATGTCAGCACCTCGGAATCCCATCAGACACTGGACTGGATACTTGGTTTGATACTGGCGGTATCGGTCCTGTTGGCATTCGCGGAGTCGAGATGGTCACTCGGGATTTTCTCAGCCATCTTGAACGATAGCTCCTACTCTCGGATTTTTTTCGGGACCGTCATTTTCTTGGGTATCTGCATCTTCGGAAAGGAACAGCCGCATCGGTCGTTTCTTCATTCCTTCCTTGGACTGACCTTGCTGAGCATGGCTGTCTATATTCTGTCTCCGCTGTTGGTCCCTTATTTTGCGGTTGCGATGGCATCCCATATTGCGATCGACACGCTGAACCACAAACGCGTGAAGCTATTCTATCCGCTGCCCGGCGGCATCCGCCTCGGCTTGTGCAGCGCGAACGGCATCGTGAACGACTGGTTGTTCAAAATCGGCAGTCTGGTAGTCGTCATCGAAATGGTCCTGCTGATCGGCAGAATGGGATTGGCATTCTTTTCATAGCGCTAAACTAAAAAACACAAGTATTCCGGCAACAGTTTAGCCGGGATGCTTGTGTTTTTGTTCATGACCGGCCGCAGAGTTGCTCCGTACTCCCGTGAGATTAGTCTTGGTCGGAGGTGGAATTCCGGATACCCCCTTCCTCCGGTTAAGCGGTCTTTGCAGGCGTTAAGACGCTTTAACTTTGCTGTTCTTCGGCGAAATCTGCTTTCGTCGGAACTGGAATCCCTCTATGCAGTCCTCTCAAATCCGTTCGAATTGTCTGAACCATTTTCTTTTGTACGTCAGCCGCCCATAATCACCGATGACATACTTGCGGTATACCCCTCTGCCAACACGGAAAGTGATGCGTTCGCCGCCGTCTACTTCGAATGTCAACACGTAGGTTGTTGTCGTAACCATAGAATCACCGTTCATGTGGCTCGCGTTCTCCGTATCTTTCCCAATCAATGTAGCTTTTTCGGTAACCTCAACGGCAGTCAGATTCAAAACCATATTTATGATCAGATATCCAAATACACTGATGATTCCGATACTCACCAGAGTCATTATCAACTCAAAATTCTCACCCATTCGACATCACACTCCTTGTTAACAGGATAGCACTTTTTAGCGGAATATTAAAATCAATCACCGTCTAATATAAGAGTCGGGTTTGCCGAATATCGGACTAACATTCGACAAGTTCATTCCAGTTTTGGGCGAAATTGTCGAATACTGCCTAGCATTCGACAATCTGACTCCTTTGCAGAACGAGTTTGTCGAATACATAACGTCTATTCGGCTATTTTGATCCTAAATCCATACCGCCCTCGTATTGGTTCGCGGCGGTTGCACCGCCCCATAGACATGTTTCCGGAAATGCTTTATTCACTGTCATTATCCTCTTTGTCTTTGTGTCTGAACACTTATGTCTCCTTCCAATATTGATTTAGGTTATAATATCAGCATAAACAGTTACGGAGGTTTAATAGATGAGGAAAAATACGGAATTTAATAGTAAAGATTTAAAATGGATAAGGGAACCTAAAAACTATAGCATTACCGAAAACAAAATAGAAATTGTAACAGAGCCTCATACTGACTTATGGCAAAGAACCTATTACAATTTTAGGAATGATAATGCGCCTGTTTTGCAAATTAATACGGATGAAAAATACTTTTCCTTTATAGTAAAAACTGAATTTGAAAGCAATCATCGTTTTGACCAATGTGGAGTTGTTATGTATTTAGATAGCGAAAATTGGTTTAAATGCTCTATTGAATATGAAAATGAAGATTTTCAACATTTAGGAAGTGTTGTTACGAATAGTGGCTATTCTGATTGGGCTACGACAGTTATTGATGCATCGATTAAATCTATGTGGTATAGATTTAGTCGGAGAGAGGATGATTATTGTATAGAATCATCGATCGATGGAATTCATTATAGTCAGATGCGGATATTCCATATGTGGAAAGGTAATGGCGCCATTCAATTTGGTATCTATGCTTGTAGTCCAGAAAACTCATCTTTTAAAGCAATATTTACAAATATGGAGATAACAGATTGTAAATGGCTAGCTCATGATGCGCAATCTTCAGATAGAAATGTATAGGATAAATTTCAATTTGATAATCAGATTATTATGAACAGTTTTAATATATTACGAACTAAAGACCAGTGAAAATTTCACTGGTCTTTTAAAATTATCATATATCATCAATATTATTTTAAGACAGAGCCCATCATTTAAATCGACAAATGGTATAATTGGGGCAAAACGGGGGTGCTATTTCTGAACCTAATCAGTAGGATGAACCAAAGCCATTTTTTCTCGAACGCGGAGAACAGCATCATCCATTTTTTGCTTGAAAACCCGGATGATTTAAAAAATGCCACAGCCAAAGATTTAGCCACGAAAACCTTCACAAGCCCATCAACCATCGTGCGGCTTGCCCAAAAACTGGGCTTTCAAGGTTACAATGATTTCAAAATCGAGTTCCTGGCCGCTGTCCAGCAGATCGACAGTCCACTGGTTTCGATCGATGCCAATTTCCCGTTCAAAAAAACAGACGGCATCACCGAAATTTCCTCAAATCTATCCCAGCTGTTCGTGGATGCAGTCAAGGAAACTAATTCCTTGGTGGATGAAGATACATACGGTCAAGCCATAGATCTGCTCGACCAAGCGACCTTCATCGATATTTATGGCGTGGGATCAAACCAGCACTTGGCCTATAATTTCACGCTCGATATGCGGCGCATCAACAAGGAAGTCACGACATCCACCAGCCAACAGGAGCAGCTCATCAAGGCCGCCACCTCGAACAAAGATAGGGTCGCTTTGATCATTTCCTACACCGGCGAAACCAAAGACATCCTCGAAATCTGCCAACTGCTGAAGGTTTCAGAAACGCCGATGATCTGCATCTCCAGTGTCGGAAACAACAGCATCAGCGATTTATGCGACATCACCTTGAACATCGTCACCTGGGAAAAAATGTTTTCGAAAATCAGCACCTTCTCTTCCAGCGTGTCCACTCTGCTGGTGTTGGATATTCTGTATGCCGGCCTGTTCGCGCGAGACTATGATAAAAATAAGCAACGCTTGCTTAAGGTAAAGGCGAACACCACCGGTTTCCGATCCAAAATCCAGCCTCTGATAGAAGATGCTTGAGGCGCAATAATCGTTCAAAAAGAGAGGCTCTCTCACCAAATGATGGGAGAGCCTCTCTTTTTGAACATATGCTAACTGGCTGTTTTTTGGAACTGCGCAAATGTCAAAAACGGTTCCACTTTCTTCTTGAAAAAGTTGATCAAAGGACCGGTGAAAAAAGCTGTGATGATTGTTCCGATACCGATTTGGGCACCCAAGATGAAGCCGACCGCTACACAACTGAGGTCCGTCATGATTCTGATTTCCCGGTAAGTTAATCGGAGAGGCAACTTTTCCAGCAGAATGATTCCCAAGGCGTCATAAGGAGCAATGCCCATATCGGCAGTCATGTAGACGGCCACCCCGAAACAACACGCGATGAGCCCGATGAGCAATCCCAGCATGCGCATCGTCAGCGTGTCGGGAAGATTCTGCAACATTCCAAACAAAAAGTCCGAAAAATAGCCAACGAAGAAGATTCCCAATACCGTCCCTAAATGGATCAACCTCGGCCGGAACCGAAGCATCACCAACAGAACCGCAATATTTGCCAGCATCTGTATCGTTCCGAAGTCCATTCCAATAAATTCACTGATGCCGATATTCATCGTCACAAACGGATCTGTACCCATTCCGCTGAAACGCATCCAAGCTATGCCACAACTGATGAGACTTGCTCCGAGAAACGTGATGCCACCCCGAAACAGTATGTTGCTCTTTCTTTCTATAGATGGTACGTTCATTGTAATAACCCCTCTCGTTGTCGGTTCGCGCTTAACCCATTTAATTATAGGTTGCTGGAAACGCATCCTATAGATTATAATGTTCTAAAATGCAGTCAAAATGTTAGGAGGTAATGATGGAAACTTCTTATTTCAAATCTTACTTTTTCAACAATCAAAAAGACCTCAAGATTCTTTTCTCCGGAAAAGCGGTCTGCGAGTCGCTTTACAGTTTCGGGCCGGCAGTCCGGCCCAATTACATCATCCATATCGTGACGAAAGGCAAAGGCCGCTATCAGCTGGATAATGAGTCCTATGAAGTGACGGCAGGCCAAGGTTTCATTATTCCGCCGGATACCAGAACTTTTTATCAAGCCGACAAAGAAGACCCATGGAGCTACTATTGGATCGGATTCGAGGGTGATCTCGCCGGGTTCTACCTGGATGCACTGGGGTGTTCGGGCCACCATCCGGTTTTCCAAACCGAAAATACGGAACGCATCATCCAAATCATAGAAGAATCCTTTTCCGAGGATCAAGTTTCTCTTTTTTCCGAATTGATGCTTTCGGCCCGACTGTATGAATTTTTGGCCTTGTTTAAACAGACAACGGAACACTCCATCACCAGAGGTCAGCTAAGGAACCCGCACATCCGGGAAGCGATCGCCTACATCAGGAGCTATTATGCCACACCGATGACCATTCAGAGCCTTGCGGAAGCATTGTGTTTGAACCGTAGCTATCTTTCCAGCATTTTCAAGCAGGAGATGGGTGTGACGCTACAGCAATATTTGACGGATCATCGTCTGACTCGGGCGGCGGAACTCTTAGGTTTGAAGAACTTTTCGATCGATGAAATCGCAGAATACAGCGGCTATCGCGATACCCTGGTCTTTTCCAAAGCTTTCAAAAGAAAGTACGCAGTCACACCGACCGCCTACAGAAAGGCGGAATACGAAAAGCGGGAGCAATACAACGAAAAAACGGCGCATCGTTTCTGACGATGCTCCGTTTTTTTATTTTGCTTCGAATATATAAATTTTCGAATCGAAGTCACAAGAGGGTTTTCTTCCATCGAGAACCTGACCGCAGGAAGCATCACTTGTCACCAAGCCAATATGCATCAGTTCATCCCCGTAATAGCCCTTCCCATCGGCAATGTCGACGTACTCGGTCGAAGGATCCAATCCGATCAATTGCAGCCTTCTGAAAGGCGCATTGACCTCATTCAGAACTTTATATTGGCCCACCAGCACCGTCCGTTTATCTTCGGAAACGACCATCCATGCACAATAGTTTCCGTCGAACGGGCTCATGAGACGGTAGAAAGTGCCGCTGTGGATGATTTTGCGGTACTTCTTGATGAACGTGATCTGTTCCTTGACGATTGCCCTTTCCTGTTCCGTCAGCTTGTTCAGATCCAATTCATACCCGAATGAGCCGAATGCCGAAACATTCCCGCGTGTCTCCAACGGTGTGTAACGGTGAAGCTGTTCGTTAGGAGCTGCGGAAACATGCGCTCCCATCGAGCTCAAGGGGTAAACAAAAGAAGTGCCGTACTGGATTTTCAATCGCTCAACTGCATCCGTATCATCACTGGTCCACCCTTGCGGAGAATAATAGATCATCCCAGGATCAAAGCGACCTCCCCCGGAAGCGCAAAATTCAAAAAGAATTTCCGGAAACTCGGATGTCAGACGTTCATAAAGGTCATAGACGCCGAGCATGTAACGATGGAACACCTCACCCTGTCTCCCGGCAGGAAGGCTAGGCGAATAAGCCTCAGTGATGCAGCGGTTCATATCCCATTTCACATAAGAAATTTTGGCTTCGCGCAATATCTTGGAAATCATGGCGTAAATATGATCGACTACTTCAGAGCGGGTGAAATCAAGGACATATTGGTGGCGCCCGTGGGAAACCGGTCTTCCAGGTGTATGGATGATCCAATCCGGATGGGCCCGGAAAAGATCACTATCCGCGTTCACCATTTCCGGCTCGAACCATAGCCCGAACTGCAAACCAATCGCTTCAATTTTTTCAGCCAATCCGTCAATCCCCTCCGGCAGCAGTTCCCTGTTGACGAACCAATCTCCCAGCCCAGCTTGTTCATGACGTCGGCCACCGAACCAGCCATCATCCAGAACGAACAGTTCCACCCCGTCTTGATAAGCTGTTTCGGCAAAATCCAGCAATTGCTGTTCCGTGAAATCCATCCCGGTCGCTTCCCAGTTATTGATCAAAATCGGACGTTCCTTATCGCGCCACGTCCCTCTTGCCAACCGTTGGCGGTAGAGGCTGTGGAAAGTTTGGCTCATGCCGTTCAAACCATTCCCGCTGTGCACCATCACGACTTCCGGTGCCTGGAAAGTTTCCCCTGGTTCGAGCAACCAGTCAAAGCCGAACGGATTGATTCCCATACTGACGCGCGAAACATTGTAGGTATCCACTTCCACCTGCGCCAAGAAATTACCGGAATACACGAAACTGAATCCCAGGACCTCTCCGGTTTGTTCAGTGGCATCCGGTCTTTTCAAAGCAATGAACGGATTTTGGTAGTGGCTGGATGATCCTCTTGCACTTTCGACACTTTGGATGCCCGGAACCAATCGACGGAAGTACGGATGGCGTTCCCGTCCCCAAGCGCCCGACAACTGCAGCAATTCGTATTCAGCATCGGGCAGATCCAGGTTCATGCTCAGCAAACGTTCCAGCTGCACATTTTTCTGTCCATCATTCCGCACACACACGGATCTCGTCACGACAGGACGATCTTCATAGAGTGTGTAGCTCAGCACGACGACCACCCCTGCCAAGGAATCCTCCAAAGTGATTTCCAAAGTAGTCGCCTCTTCCGGAGATTCGACATAGGTGGCCGGCAATCCGACAAGCGTTTTCTTACCCGAATGGACCGCGTGTCCTTTCACTTGGAAAGCGGACACGCGGCTGCCGTTCTCGTGCAGCACGCTGATGGCCGGATGGCGGAAATCAGTCGTCCCGTAGACCGGAAATTCCTGGCGTGTATGCTCCCTCGAAAACGAGTAGTCCTTTTGGCTGGCATAGGCTGTGTTCGGGCGATACGCCGATTCGATCAGATGGCTGAAATCCGTCCTGTCGGCTACCTTTTTTCCGAAATATAGATTCCCCAGACTGCCATCCTCCAGTACCTGCATGATGTAGCTGATTTTCTGATTGGTCAGATGAAATAATTTCCCTTGTTGATGAATATGAATTGGCATGGAATCGCCTCCTTTATGGTGTAACTGGATTGTAACCCCTTTTTCGCAAGAACCGGAGAGGATAGCGTCTGTTTAATCAGTCAAAATGTTGGAAATAAACTGAATTACTGCAAACGCTACCTTATGCCATGCGTTTTCTACATTAAGCATGTTAAAATAGAGTGGAAATAGCATTTGGAATGGATCATGCAGAAAAAGGAGTGTTCAAAACTATGATGCAAGCAAACAAGAATGCTTTCCCGAAGGATTTTCTCTGGGGTAGCGCTTCAGCAGCTTATCAAGTGGAAGGCGCATGGAACGAGGACGGCAAAGGCCCTTCGATCTGGGATGAATTCGTGAAAGTACCCGGCACCACCTTCAAAAACACAAACGGGGATGTCGCGGTCGACCATTACCATCGCGTGGAGGAAGATATCCGCTTGATGGCGGAAATGGGCCTGAAAACCTATCGTTTCTCCATCGCCTGGGCACGGATTTTCCCGACTTCCATGGATGAGGTGAACCAAAAGGGTTTGGATTTCTATCACAAGCTGATCGATCTGTGCCTCGAAAACGGCATCGAGCCGATGGTGACGATCTATCACTGGGATCTGCCGCAGTTCCTGCAGGAAAAATACCGCGGTTGGGAAAGTCGGGAAGTCATTACCGACTTCAAGAAATACGCTGTGACTTTGTTCGAGGCGTACGGCAGCAAGGTGAAATATTGGATCACGATCAACGAGCAGAACATCTTCACACGGATGGGCTGGCTGACGGCGCAGCATCCGCCGAAAATGAGCGGCGAAGAAAAACTCTATTACCAGGTCAACCATAACGTGTTCTTGGCGCATGCCGAGGCCGTGCTCGCCTTCCAGGATCTGGTTCCGGACGGCATGATTGGTGCGAGCTTCGCGCTGCATCCGAGCTACGCCATCGACTGCAAGCCGGAAAATGTTGTAGCAAAGATGGATTACGACGATCTGAAAAACTATTGGTGGATGGATGTTTACGCGCATGGGCGCTATCCGAAAGCAGCCATGAAGTATCTCCAGACTAAAGGCGTGGCACCTGAATTAGAGCCGGGCGATGCGGAATTGTTGGCGGAAGCGGCCAAGCACGTCGACTTCATGGGCGTCAACTATTACCGCAGCGATACGGTCGAGTACAACCCGTTGGACGGCGTTGATAGCAGCGGCGTGTTCAACACGACCGGCGAAAAAGGATCGATGACTGTTCCGGGCGTTCCTGGCTTGTACAAAAATCCGCTGAATCCGAATCTGCCGACGACCGATTGGGATTGGACCATCGATCCGATCGGCATCCGTGTCGGCTGCCGCGACATCACGAGCCGCTATGACTTGCCGATCATCATTTCCGAAAACGGCCTCGGCGCTTTCGACACACTCGAGGAGGACGGCAGCATCCATGACCCTTACCGGATCGCCTATCTGTCGGAACACCTCAAGGAAATCAAACTGGCGATCGAAGAAGGCTCGGAAGTGCTCGCCTACTGCACATGGTCGTTCACCGATCTGCTCAGCTGGCTGAACGGGTACCAAAAACGCTACGGCTTCGTCTATGTCGACCAGTACGAAGAAGCCGTCGAACCTTCCCTTAAGCGCTACAAGAAGGATAGCTACTTCTGGTACAAGGACGTCATCGCCAGCGATGGAAAAACGCTGTTCGAGTGACAGTCCCTCATTCCAAAAATCATAGAATAGCGCAAAATACCCGATGGAGAGGGTTTCATCGGGTATTTTGCTGTACTTTGTCATCTATTTCCCGGTGAACGGACCCTCACTGGGAATTCCGGTCCGCTTTTTTCGAACAAATCTGTGAGCAAAACGTGATCGTGGATTTCCTCTTATTTTCTTTTTGAACGACATTTTACAATGAAAGCCATGTATCAAAAACTTTATTTGAAATCACCCCTTACAAAAACAGTCAATATTTGGTATAATATGTATACAACGTGTTGTTTTGACGAACGTAAGTCCTGTTGTCAAAAATCTGCACGCTTTTTTTGTTGCTTTTGGAAAAGATATGGAGGAAAAAATGTACAAAGTAAATGATTTGATAGTGTATGGTAACGAAGGGGTCTGCAAAGTCGAAGCGATCGAAGTTATGAATGTCACTGCTGTCGCAAATGATCGTCTATATTATGTTTTGAAGCCACTGTATCGTAACGGAACAGTATTCACACCCGTTGATACGAAAGTATTTATGCGTCCCGTTATATCGGCTGATGACGCGCAAGAAATCATCGAACAAATTCCGTCAATCGAAACGGATGTCTTATACAGCAGCGCAAATCTTCTTTCCGATCATTATGATAAAGCCATGGAACGGCATGATTGCAAGTACCTGATCCAAGTGATCAAAACAGTTTACCTCAAGAACCAGATCGCAGCCACAAAGAATAAAAAAGTCTCCGAAACCGACAGACGCTACATGAAAAAAGCAGAAGATATGCTTTACGGTGAATTCGCGGTCGTGCTTGAGATGCCAAAAAACGACGTAAAAGCTTATGTCGAAGAAAAAGTGGCGGCAATTGAACTAAGCTTAATCAAATAAAACACTTTAAATGAAAAACAGAAATCCGGATAAAGGATTTCTGTTTTTTTCTCTCGCATTCGTCTCTTTGCACACGTACATGCACGTGCCCTATTCCATTTGTTTTTCCCAAAAACGGACCGCCTCATCGATCCAGCCTTCAGCCTTCGTGCCGGTGCCCAGTCCGAAGCCATGCCCCAATCCTGCAACCACATTGAAAGCGACCGGTATCCCTAGCCCTTTCATTTTCTGCGCTCTTCTGCGCATGACTTCCGGGTCGGCAATGTAGTCGTTCGCACCGACGATGCTGAAAGTCGGCGCATCATTTTCCGAATAGCCCGCATGCCCGGTGTAGGCCATAACCACTGCTCGCGGCCTAATGACTGTTCCCCCTCCATAAGCACGCGCACCATTAGCACTGATGTTGGCAACGATGCGGGCTCCGGCTGAACCGCCCCAGAGCGAATAGTTCTGTCTATCGATACCCAACTCGGCTGCATGCCCTTCGATGAAATCGATGGCCGCAGCCATGTCTTCGGTTGCCTTCCGGTTCCCCAGACGGTAGCGGAGCACAAACGCATGATAACCATGCTCGGCGATTTTCGCGGCAAACGGGAAACCTTCATGGACGGACCCGACATAAGCAAAGCCGCCTCCGGGAGCGATCACTGCAAAAGGCGATCCGGCTTTGCCGCGAAAGCAGAACAAGCCGGTCTGCCTTTTTTCAGGATCCTTGGCTTTCTCTTCTTCCGAATAAATATCAAAGAAAATCTGTTCGCCCGCATCCACGGCAGCGATCATCCGATTGAGCGCCTGCACGACTGTATCCACATCCACCTGGCTGTGATACGGCAAAAGCCTGGCGATCCTCGATAACGGCAGATCAAAATCCGCCCTGTCGTTCCACGGCAGCAGCAAGTGGCCGAATCCACGGAAAGCCGGGTTAGCAACCATTGTTCCGAGCGTATCGTTTCTGGTGAGGTATGAAGTTCCTTTTGTCATCGCTGGTCATCCTTTCTGCCTTGAAATGTGCTCCCTATTGAACAAGAAAAGCGGCTAAATTGAATCAGCCGCTTCCACATGTGTATGATTTTATGTTTACAACTGGCGTTGCCTTCTGATTTTCTTTTAAACGCCCATTTTTCTTTCCGCCAACCATTTGATGATCTTAGGATCGGCATGCGAGAAGAATTGGCTTTCGCCCTCATCAAGAGTCGCGATCTGCGCTTTGTCTTCATCCGTCAAAGCGAAGTCGAACACATCCAGGTTTTCAGCCATCCGTTCCGGTTTGGTCGATTTTGCCAAGACAACGATGTCCTGCTCCACCAACCAGCGGGTGATGACTTGCGCCACTGATTTGTTGTATTTTTTCCCGATGGCGACCAGCACTTCGTTGTTGAAGATGTCATTTTTGCCTTCCGCAAAAGGAGCCCAAGCTTCCGGCATGATGCCTTCTTCTTTCAACGCTGCGATGACTTCGATGCGTTGGTGGAACGGATTGATTTCAATCTGGTTCATCTGCGGTACGACTTTATTGAAGGTCGCCAAATCCACCGCACGGTCAACGGCGAAGTTGGAAACACCGATTGCGCGCACTTTGCCTTGTTCCTGCAATTCCTCCATTGCTCTCCAAGCTCCATGGACATCGCTGTATGGCTGGTGGATCAACAGCATATCGAGGTAGTCCAACCCCAGACGCTTGAGCGAGCGCTCGAATGAAGCTTTTACGCCTTCATAGGAAACATTTTCCACCCAAACTTTGGTCGTCACAAAAAGCTCTTCGCGCGGCACGCCGGAATTTGCGATGCCGCGTCCGACCGCTTCTTCGTTCATGTACGACTGGGCTGTATCGATATGGCGGTAGCCCGCTTTGATTGCTGCAATGACGGATTGTTCTGCCTCAACAGGATCGGTAATCTGAAAAGTACCGAAGCCCAAAACTGGAATCTCAACACCGTTGTTTAATTTTACTGTTTGCATATCATAACCTCCAATTGGAATATTTACTACAATGTTTACTCTATACTATGGAGTTTACTCCACAGCAAGCGGTATTTCCTGTTTTTTGAAATGCTTCATTGTCCAAAGTTCTTCGACCTCGTCATCACTCAGTTCGCCGGCATTGATTTTAGCGACATGATCATCAAACGTCTCAATTTTGTACTCCAGCAGATCCCTCGCCCGCACCATCTCCTCCAATTTGACATTGATTTCCGTCAACTGATCCTGCAGAATCTGTTTTTGGGCTGCCCGAACATTACCCTCTTTCGATTGCGCCAAGGTTGCGAACTCGATCAGCGACTCGATCGACAAGCCCGCCTTGCGCAAACTCTTCGCCAGAAAAATCCAATTGAGGTCCCGTTTGGCATAGATGCGGTAGCCATTTTTGTCGCGCGTTATCGGCGGAATCACACCCACCCGTTCATAATATCTGATCGTATCGATCGGCAGGTCGAACATCAGCGCTACTTCTTTACTGTTCATCATCTTCACTTCTCTCTTGTACTTTGTCTATGCATCCATTATAAACCATGGAGTGCACTTCAGGTCAAATCAGGTGCGGTTCGAAGCTGGATTTTGATTTCTTTGGTGTCCGATGCCCTCTACCTCAAACACACATAAACCGCTCATGACCCCTGCGTCTCTGCACGGATCATGAGCGGTTTGTATTTTTGGATTTGATTGCAGGATGAATGAATACATTACCTGCTTACGATGCGTGTTTTTCAGACGTTCACTGCCATCTCCTCATCCGCATTCAGCAACAACTGGTACAGCGCCCCCAACAGATTCGCATCATTCAGGAAGCGACAACTGTCGATCTCAACTTCCGTCAAGGTGGCCGCCAGGAAAGGCAGCTCTGCACGGACGGCGCGGTATTGTTTGCGGATTTCTTCGGTAACGATCGGTTGGGCGCTGATCCCGCCGCCGATGACGATCTTTTCGAGGTCAAGGATGGCTTGGACGTTGCAGATCATATAGGCTATCTCCTTCGCGAAGGCTTCGAAAATCGGATAGACACTCGGATCTTTTTGATTGATCGCTTCGAAAGCAGCTGCCCCGTCCTTCAGATCCTCTGTCCCCAACACCCGATTCACGCTTTTAACTAGCCCGACCGCTGAGCCCGTCTTACCGTACGTATCATCGAAACTAGGCTTATCAGACGGCTTCATCATGAAGCTCAATTCGCCGGCTTGGAAATTCTTGCCTTGATAGAGCTTGCCTTCAAGTATCAGCCCTCCTCCGATGCCGGTCCCGAGCACAAGCGCCAGGCCGTTCTCGATGCCTTTCAGGTTGCCGAGCCACAGTTCGGACAAAGCAGCCGCTTTGCCGTCATTGATGACCGAGATGGGAACTTGAAATTTCGGTTGGAATACTTTGACGAAGGAAATGCCATCGAGGAAAGGCAACGCTCCGCCGAAGGAAATCAGGCCCGTATCCGTATCGACTTTCCCAGGGCAACTGAAGGCGATTCCGCGAATCTCATCCTGCACCAATTCAATTTCATTTTCCAATGTCGCGATGAATTCACTGTATTCGTGCGGTGTCCGCACCTGCTTCTTGGACTGGATCTGCCCGGAATGGTCGATCAAGGCCAATTTGATGTTCGTGCCGCCGATGTCGATGCTTAAATAGTTTTTTTTCATGTCAGTCCCGCCTTCGCTCATTTATGAATACATCCGCTCTTCAATACAAAAATCAGGGCGCGGCGAGTTAACCCGCCTCACCCTGAACACTATTATTTTTCCAGTTTTCGTTCATCTAAGTCTTTTATAATATTATCATATTCTTTGTCCAATTTATAGAGGTAGACGAAAATTAACGAAACCGCTGTCAGTGCCAACGGGACGTAAATGTAGGCCACATTTACCGCACTGATGGCACTGCCAGAGAGCAATTCTCTCGCCGGAGGAGATTAGCCAAAAAATGATTACCTCCGACCATAGCGACTTCGCCGGAGTACAGTCGCCACAAATACAGCCACCTCCGGCCAACATTCCCTCGTCGGAGGTTGCAAGCTGGCATACTACTGGTCTCCGATGAGCGCACTTCTCATCGGGGCTGATGGTTTCCTCCGGTTAGCTGTTCTTCTGCCGGAGGAGAACATCCCACAAGATGATTACCTCCGACCCCAGCGGCTTCGCCGGAGTACAGTCGCCTCAAATACAACCACCTCCGGCCAACATTCCCTCGTCGGAGCTGACGGTTTCCTTCGGCGGGCCGACCTTCGAAACAGCAAACACAAAAAGGCCAGGATTTCTCCTGGCCCCACATTTATGCATTTATGCTCTTACGCGTTATCCGCGATGTATTTAACCAATTCTTCTGTATCTTCCCAGCCTAGGCATGGATCAGTAATGGATTGGCCGAAGACTGTTCCGTCGTCTTCTTGACGGCCGCCTACTAGGTAGCTCTCGATCATGAAGCCGCGCGCAAGTTTTTTGATGTCATCGTTCCAAGAACGGTTGAACATCGTTTCTTTGACGATGCGGATTTGTTCCATGTGTTTTTTGCCGGAGTTGTCATGGTTCGTGTCGATCATGATGAACGGGTTTTTGTAATCGCCGCCTTCGTATGCTTTCACGACTTTGACAAGATCTTCGTAATGGTAGTTCGGGATGTTTTCGCCGTAATCGTTCGTGCCGCCGCGCAAGACAACGTGCGCCAACGGATTGGAGCTGGACTGGACTTCCACGCCGTTGTGGATGAATTTTTGTTTTTGTTGGGCAGCGTAAACGGAATTGAACAACACTTTCAGGTTGCCGCTGGTCGGGTTTTTCATGCCGGCCGGGTGATCGATTCCGCTGGCAACGAAACGGTGCTGTTGGTCCTCAACGGAGCGCGCGCCGATTGCGTGGTAGCTGACAAGATCATCAACAAAATCCAGGTTTTCAGGGTACAGCATTTCGTCGGCTGTCGTCAGGCCTGTTTCTGTGATGACGCGGTTGTGCAGGCTGCGCACAGCAGCGATTCCTTGGATCAGGTTGCTCTTGCCGGTAGGATCTTGTTTATGCAACAAGCCTTTGTAGCCATCGCCGGTCGTACGCGGTTTGTTTGTGTAGATACGGGGAACCATGAATACTTTATCTTTGACTTGTTCCTGCAATTTCGCCAAACGACGCACGTATTCCATTACCGCTTCTTCATCGTGGGCGGAACAAGGTCCGATGACCAAAAGGATGCGATCGTCTTTGCCTTCAATGATGTCGTGCAACTCTTTATCGCGTGCTGCCTTCATCGCTGCTTGCTCAGGCGTCAGCTTGGATAATTCTTTGACTAATTCAAAATCGATTTTTTCACTCAATGCTTTGAAACTCATAGTAATCCCTCCATTTTCTCTTCAACAAAAAAAGCTTCGTCCATTCCAAATTTTCATTGGAAAGGACGAAGCCGTATAGACTCGTGTTACCACCTTTGTTCATAGACCACTCGCGCAAGTCTACCTCGATAGGTACATTATAATACCCTAGCGAAATAACGAACGCTATCACCCGTCGCAGCCTACTTGATTCAGTGCGAAGTTCAAAGATGAATTCGGCTATCTCGCATGTGTGCCTCGCATCGACCGGCACCTTTCTGGTCAGCTCAATAACGTACTACTTCTTATCATCACTTTTTATGTTGTTTCTCAGAATATACTCATTTTTCAAGGAAATGTCAAATGGTTTTTTGAAAAAAAGTGAATGATAGGGTTTTCTTGTCGTAATTAGTCCAAGTCTCTTGCGATTTCGTCTTTAACAGTCACGCCTTCAGCTTCCAAGCGTTCGATCGTTTCAGCGAATTGCGGCAAGTGTTTTTTGTGTGCGATGAACAATTCGTTCATGATTTTGATTGCCGTTTCGCCTGAACGGATCAACGGGTTGATTGTGAATGCTTGCAATGCTGTACCGTAGTCGCCTGTTACAGCCGCTTCGATCGTCAACAACTCCATCGCTTTCATCACTTGCAACCAGCCTTTTTCAGCAGTCGGCAATTCACCGAAAGCAACGTTACGAGCGCCTTGTGCACCAACGTAAGCTGTTACTTCGACTACGCAGTCAGCTGGCAGGTCAGGAACAGCGCCATTGTTTTTGGTCGATACAACGATTTGCGTGTCTTTGTTGGCGTAGATGGCTGCGATTGTCTCACAGGCAGCATCGGAGTAGTACGCTCCGCCACGTTTTTGCAATTGTTCCGGTTTGTGATCCAAGTTCGGATCTTTGTATAATTCGAACAATTCAGCTTCTGTCTCTTTCACTTGTTGCGCACGCGTGCCTACGCCATTGAACTCTTCCAGACCGTGTTCCAGCATTTCTTCTTCGCGGTAGTAGTAACGGTGGTAGCCGCATGGGATCATGCCCATTTGTTCCAATTGTTCTCTGTAGAACGGAATATCATGGATGTTTTTCGGAAGGCCCGCATCTTTGTCGAACATGGCATCGATCACTTTGTAAGTAACATCATTGCCTTTTTTGTCAGCGACTTTATGCCAGTGGAAGTGGTTCAATCCGGCAAATTTGTAAATCAGATCCTCTTTTTCAACGCCTAATGCTTTCGGCTCAGTCATGGTAGCCATAACCGGAACGTTGCACAAGCCCATTACTCTGTCCCATTTGCCGTAGCGGACGACTGCTTCTGTTACCATGCCGCTCGGATTTGTGAAGTTGACCAACCAAGCATTCGGGCAAAGTTCTTTCATGTCTTCAACAATTTCCAGAATGACAGGGATTGTACGGAACGCTTTGAACATACCGCCGGCGCCGTTCGTTTCTTGCCCCAGCATGCCATAGGAGAAAGGAATGCGCTCATCTTTGACGCGGGCATTCAGTAAACCGACACGGAATTGCGTCGTTACGAAGTCAGCATCCTTCAAAGCTTCTCTGCGGTCCAAAGTCATATGGATCTTCACGTCGTAAGGGGAAGCATCCCACATACGTTGCGCCATTGTTCCAACGATTTCTAATTTTTCTTTCCCTGCTTCGATATCCACTAACCAAATTTCGCGGATAGGCAGTTCATCATAACGTTTGATGAAACCTTCCATTAATTCAGGTGTGTAGCTGCTTCCTCCGCCGATTGTTACAATTTTAACGCCTTTTGTCATTTGTATATTCCTCCTCGTTTCGTTTACAAGGTTATTATCCATCATGTAAATACCGATAACAAGGGTTCTGGGTACACTTCAAAACCTTTTTACAAAATTCACGCAAAATCCGCCTAAATATTCAAATCTTTTTCGCTTTTTGACCTTTTTTGAGCATAATATCGTTTACATGTCATTTACATTAATTTATAATTTTTGTAAATGAAAAGAAATGCTGAACGGGTTCGTTCAGCCCTGGTTAAGGAGGTATGCAAATCATGCTGATACGCGAAAAAATGGAAACGATCAAGTTTTCTCCGGCTGAAAAAGAAGTCGTGGACTACCTACTGCGTTATCCGGAAGTGTTGGATGAAAAGACGATGCAGGAGATCGCAGCGGAAACCTATACGCAGCCTTCCACACTGATCCGCATCGCCAAAAAATTGGGTTTTGCCGGATGGGTGGAATGCAAAAAGGCTTACCAGGAGGAGCACGACTATCTGACCCGCAATTTCGTCGACATCGATGCCAACCTGCCGTTCAAAGCCAACGACTCGATCATGACGATCAGTAAAAAGATGGCCTCTCTCGGACAATCAACTATTGAGGACACGCTCTCGCTGATCCACCACGATACGCTGCAGCAAGCGAAGCAGATGCTGCTGAAGGCAAAGCACATTCAAATCTTCGCCACCAATGCCAATATGCTCATCCCACAGGACTTTGCCTTGAAGATGAACCGGATCAAGCATCACACAGCCGTCTCTACCATCAAAGGCGAAGACGTCTACACAGCCTACAACTGTCCCGAGGGCACCTGCGCCATCTTGATTTCCTATACCGGCGAAAGCAACGCAATGAAGCAGATCGCGAATATATTAAAAGCTGAAGGCATCCCCACGATCGGAATCACGAGCATCGGCGACAACTACCTTTCACGTGCGGTAGACTGCTATCTGCCGATCACGACGCGCGAGAAACTATATTCAAAGATCGGCAACTTCACGGTCAACCTTTCCGTCATTTATCTGCTGGATGTCCTGTATTCGATCGTGTTTGCCGAAAAATACGAGGAGAACCTGGCCCATATCATCCGCTTGGGCAAAATAGCCGACAAAAGGAAGACCAGTTCGGATATCATGCAGGA
>ERZ1023652.87-NODE-87-length-21393-cov-5.202342_pt1 | contig 21393 bp, 19 predicted proteins | sample MGYA00520879_ERZ1023652 | MGnify/ENA primary metagenome ERZ1023652 (study PRJEB33180, sample SAMEA4044469) | wastewater metagenome | place: Denmark | collected 2016-04-02 | study: EMG produced TPA metagenomics assembly of the PRJEB13832 data set (Local surveillance...
CTTGATTTGAAAGTGAATGATACTACCGTCATGAGTGGACCCCTCTTCTGGTATCAGGTTATACCTATGGTTCATAAGCCTGGATACCGCTATACTTTTCTCCAATTTAACGAGACCGGTTCAAAATGTCAAGCACCACAACAGTAGGTAACGAATCGCTGTTATTGGCTCAATCCTTCATGAATCTTTTCTACATTCCATTTCATCATATCGTAATAGCTGTCGCCGTCTTCCCCTTCTTCCGCAACGGAATCCGTGAACAGATTGCTGTAAACGGGAAGATCCACCTCATTTGCTAATCGTTCCATGCTTCGGGGATCTACGCTCGTCTCCACAAAGAGAACCGGAACTTCAGAATCCCGGACTTTTTCAATGATTTGCTTCATCTGATCAGGCGTGCCTTGACTCTCAGTATTGATTTCCCAAATATAGGCGGCTTGCAGTCCGTAAGCTTGGGAGAAATATTTGAAAGCTCCTTCGCTGGTCACCAACAGTTTCTTTTGCTCAGGGATATCCGCGAATTCTTTTTTCGCTTTGCTGTCCAGTTCCGTCAAGTCGGCAATGTAAGCATCCGCGTTTTTTTCATAGGCTGTTTTATTTTCAGGATCTTTCTCGCTCATGACGCGCGTGATTTCGGTGATGTACCGGATGCCATTTGAAATATCCAGCCAGGCATGCGGATCTTGTTGCGAACTGTTTCCCGACAAATACAGCGGTTCGACATTTTTACTGACAACGAAGTAATCCTCATCTTCCGCCTTACCAGCAGTTTCCATCAATTTGTCAAACCAGCCATTGCCGGTTTCCAAATTCAATCCGTTGTAGAACACGACATCGGCTTCGCTGGCTTTTCGAATGTCTTCCGGCAAGGGTTCGTATTCGTGCGGATCGGTCCCGACAGGCACGATACTGTGCGCATCGATCAAATCCCCTCCAACTTTTTCTACCATGTCGCCAATAATGGAATTGGTGGAGACCACTTTAAGCTTGGCTTCTGATGTGTCTGTTGCATCCGCACTGCCTTTATCATCATCCGGGGAATTTCCGCAACCTCCCAAAGCACCTACAAAAAGCACTGCAGCAAGCAGAAATAGTTTATTCTTCATATTGTAAATTCTCCTTTCTTAATTGACCGATAAGGCCTTTTTTCGGTGCAAATATAAATGCCACAATGAAAAATACAGCTGCTGCCATGACGATCGTCGCCCCGGACGGCAAGTTGTAACTGTAGCTGAAGTAAAGCCCCACGATCGAACTGAGCGTTCCAAATACTGTCGAGAGGACAATCATAACGAGCAATTTATCGGTCAGTTGATAGGCTGTCGCAGCCGGGGTGATCAGCATTGCGATCACCAGAATCGTCCCGACTGTCTGCAGCGAAGTCACCGCCACAAGTGTCAGCAAAAACATCAACCCATAGTTGATGGCACTGATGTTCCAACCGTATGATTTTGCAATCGTCGGCGCAAAGGAAGTCAGTTTGAGTTGTTTATAGAATAGCGGAACTGCTATCAAGACGATGACAAGCACAGCGGCTGTCAAAAACATATCCGAATCCCGAACTGCCAGCACATTCCCGAAGAGGATGTGATACAAATCCGTGGAACTTCTGGCAAAGGAAATCAAGATGATCCCTAGAGCAAAAAAGGCGCTGAAGACGATTCCGATCGCCGTATCGTTTTTCAAACGACTGTGTTTCGTGACAAAACCAATGAGAGCGGCCGACGCCATCCCAAAAATCGTGGCCCCGATGATATAGCTGCTCCCCAGCATGTAAGATAGCGCCACTCCCGGTAATACTGCGTGCGAGATGGCGTCCCCCATCAAAGACATCCCCCGCAGGATGATGAAGGAACCGATGATTCCGGCAGATATCCCGACCATGACGGAAGTAATCAAAGCGTTCTGCAGGAATTGGAAATCCAAGAGTCCTTGAATGAATTCATTTAACATTTGTTCCACCTCCTAGACTGATCATTTCGGAAATCGCTTCCCCATAAGCCCTTCCCATATTATTGGCAGTAAATACCTCGGAAACTGTACCAAAGGCAACCACTTCTTTATTGATCAGGACAATATCATCAAAATACGACTGTACTTTATGCAAATCATGATGCACGATCACGATTGATTTGCCTTCATCGCGAAGTTGTTTCAACAGCTCAATGATGATTTTCTCACTGGTGGCATCGATCCCGGCAAAAGGTTCGTCAAGCAATAACCATTCCGCTTCCTGTGCCAACGCTCGCGCAATGAACACGCGCTGCAGCTGTCCACCGGATAATTCACTGATGTGCCGATCTTTAAAAGCTGCCATACCGACTTTCTCTAAAGCCTTCAATGCCAAATCCTTTTCTTTTTGTTTTGGTCTCTGGAAAAAACCTAATTTGGCGTAGGTGCCAAATAGCACGGTTCCGAAAACATCTATCGGAAATGAGAGGTCGATTTCTTGTCTTTGTTCGACATAAGCTATCTTGTTTATCATGTCTTTCAGCGGTTTGCCGTAAAGACTTACGGCTCCAGTATTTAACGGCGTCAAGCCCATGATCCCTTTCAATAAGGTTGATTTCCCGGCTCCATTTGGTCCTACAATCCCTGTTAATTTGTTCGGCTCAAACGCAAGCGTTGCATTCTTGATTGCAGATTGCCCTTGATAGGCTATGTTCATATTCTGGATTATTAAATTTTCCATGATGTGTTGTTCCTTTCTCGTTTTTATATTTTCTGGGAACCGAATTTGTATCGCGCCCGACTATGCATACGGTTTAGTTAAACATATTATTAGGTATGCCTAACTTTTTATTTAAGTTTAACTTATTACAGGTAAATGAGCAAGTATTTCACATTTTCCGCATACCTGTTCTTAAGCTCCTTTCGTATGAATGCAAAAAAATCACCTTTTTAGGTCATATACATGAATGGAGTTCATTCATGTTACAACTTAAAAAGATGATTTATAATTTATTACACCATACAGCCCGTTAAATGAATATTTTCAGGGTTCTATATGTGAAAGTTTATTCCCACTCGATGGTCGATGGTGGCTTGCTCGTAATATCGTACACTATGCGGTTAACGTGCTTCACTTCATTTACGATGCGTCGGGAAATTTTGTCCAGAACATCGTAAGGGATGCGTGCCCAGTCGGACGTCATGCCATCGATGGATGTCACGGCGCGGATACCGATTGTGTAGTCATACGTACGGCCATCGCCCATTACGCCTACGCTGCGGAAGCCTGGCAGGACTGTAAAATATTGCCATACATCGCGGTCCAAACCAGCATTCGCGATTTCTTCGCGCAGGATGTAGTCAGATTCGCGGACGATTTCTAATTTTTCTTCGGTGATTTCGCCGATGACGCGGATACCCAAACCAGGGCCTGGGAATGGCTGACGCCAAACGATGCTGTCAGGCATGCCAAGTTGTGTTCCCAATTCGCGGACTTCATCTTTGAACAATGTGTTCAATGGTTCGATCAATTTGAATTGCATATCTTCAGGCAGTCCGCCTACGTTGTGGTGGGACTTGATTGTTTGGGCAGTCTCGGTTCCACTTTCGATCACGTCTGTGTAAAGCGTTCCTTGCGCCAAGAAGTCGATGCCTTGCAATTTCGTCGCTTCATCGTCGAAGACGTAAACGAATTCGTTACCGATGATTTTACGTTTTTGTTCCGGATCGCTGACGCCTGCCAGTTTGTCCATGAAACGTTTTTTCGCATCAACGCGGATGATGTTCAAGCCGAATTTGCCTACAAGGCTTTCCATAACTTGATCGCCTTCGCCTTTGCGCAACAAGCCGTGGTCAACAAAAATACAAGTCAATTGCGAGCCGATTGCTTTGTGCAGCAATACGCCGACTACGCTTGAATCAACCCCGCCGGAAAGTCCCAACAAAACTTTTTTGTCGCCGACAGTTTCTCTGATTTTTTTTGTTTCGATTTCGATGAAGTTGGCGATCGACCAGTTGCCTGAGCAGCCGCAGACTTCGAAGGCGAAGTTCTTCAGCATTTCATTGCCGTGTACAGAGTGCTGTACTTCCGGATGGAATTGGACGCCGTAGAATTTTTCTGCTGTATTGGCGAAGGCCGCAACGGGACAGTTATCGTTTGTCGCAGTCACTTTGAAGCCAGCAGGGATTTCAGTGATTTTGTCGCCATGGCTCATCCAGACAGTCTCGATGTCGGAAAGGCCTTTGAACATTGGCGTATCCAAATCAAGGATTTCGATGTCGGAACGTCCGTATTCTCTTTCATCAGCAGGAATGACTTTTCCGCCGAAATGATCGGTCATCAGTTGCATGCCGTAGCAAATGCCCAATACCGGAATGCCCATGTCGAAAATGGCCGGATCGACTTTAAAAGCATCTTCTTCATAGACGCTGTTCGGGCCGCCAGAGAAAATGACCCCTTTGACGTTCCCCATCGCTTTGATATCCTCAGCAGTTGTCCGGTGTGAAACCAATTCTGAGAATACGCCGAATTCACGGATGCGTCGGGTAATCAATTGGTTGTATTGACTGCCGAAATCCAGTACGACGATTTTTTCCAACTCGGTAAATTGCTCTATCATCTAATAATCTCTCCAATTTCCTTAATATTTTTTTATGTACAATTCATCAATAAAGTGATTTGTCGTTTTGTGAATCACTAAATTTGCCCGTGTGATTGTGGGATAGATATACTCCCGAAGATTCTTGAGGTTGACTCTTTTCCAGACGCCTCTGGCCATCTCGATTGCGTCTTCCCTTTTGCCGATCGCATAGTTGTAATAATAATTGTCCGGCTGATCGATCGCCAGGTCCATCAGCATTTCGAAACGTTCGATGTACCATTTTTCGATCATTTCTTCTTCAGCATCCACATAAATGGAGAAGTCAAAGAAGTCACTGACATAAATCTGTTGATTGCTGGGCAGCTGCAGCACGTTGATCCCTTCCACAATCAGGATGTCCGGATGATTCACTTCTTCATACTCACCAGCAACAATGTCATAAATACGGTGGGAATAGACTGGAAACCGGACATTCGGCTTGCCTGTCTTCACATCCAACAGGAATTGCACCAAATTCTCCATATCGTAGCTTTCCGGAAATCCTTTGCGATCCATGATGTTGCGTTCCCTCAGTATCCGGTTCGGATACAGAAAACCGTCTGTTGTCATCAATTCGACAGCTTTTGTGGGATAAGCTCGCTTCAAAAGGTTCTGCAGAACACGCGCTGTCGTGCTTTTACCGACTGCAACGCTGCCCGTTACGCCGATAATAAGCGGGGACGGTTCATAGGATCTGCCAAGAAATCTGCTTTTATCCCGCTGAAGATTCCGGTACTGTTGCAAGTAGATATCGAACATATGCACCAATGGCACATAGACATCCTTAACATCTTCCAATGAGAGCCTATCATTCAATGATGTCAATTCCTTCAGTTCCTCTTCCGTGATTGTCGGAATGGAATCTTGATGAAAAGTTTGCCATTCTTCACGATGGATTTCGTAGTAATTTCTATCTTCTATCATAGCTTTTCCCTTCTGGAAATAATCAAACTTTTGGTAATTGTATCATACTTTTCTGAAAATTTAACCCCCATCAAATACGAACATTTATTTTTAATCGAAACCTAATCTTTGTATTCTGCAAAGCGATAGCTTTTTAAGTTTCCATAAAATCCCGAATAATTGATTTACTTTATAATTTTGCTCCGATACAATGAAAACGATGATAGAAAATAGCGAAAAATATGTGCTGAATTTGTCGTTATTACACATGCGGCACCTTCACAAATCCAAAAGTTTCGACTAAATAATGGCGATTTGCCAAATTCATGTACAGCAAGCATAATAGAAGACGCGTAAGAATCAGTAAAGGACGATACTCTATGACAAATACACGTTGCTCAACCGGCACATCGCACGGCAAAATTATCCTGATGGGTGAACACGCTGTCGTACACGGAGAGCCTTCCATCGCACTACCCTTTCCGGCAGTCGAAATGACCGCGACCGTATGCGAAGCGAAAGGTCCCTTGACCATTGATTGTTCCTATTATAACGGCATCGCTGCAGAAATGCCTGAAATCCTGGAAAGCATGCGGACAGCTATCCACTCGGCATTGGCCGAACTGCAGGTTTCGGATGAAAACCTAGCGATTTCGCTCGCGAGCACCATCCCGGCCGAAAGAGGCATGGGTTCCAGCGCTGCCGTATCAGTGGCCTTGACCCGCGCCCTTTTCGCCTACTTCGATAAGCCGCTGAATGAAGCGACCCTGCTCCGGCTCGTCAATATATCCGAAAAAGTTGCACACGGAAACCCCAGCGGTCTGGATGCCGCCACGGCAAGCGGCGACGCACCGCTCTTTTACATAAAAGGTCAGCCTTTCGAAGCTTTCCCTTTGAACCTGAAGGCTTATTTGATAGTCGGCGATACCGGTGTGACCGGCCAAACAAAGGAAGCAGTATCCAGCATCGCAGCGAAACTGAATGGAAAAAATCCGCAACCATACCGGGACGCCATCTCCCGATTGGGCACTTTTGCTCTAACAGCAAAATCCGCGATCGAGGCAAATGATCCGTCACAATTAGGGGAATTGATGAACCAGGCTCATGCAGTCTTGTCTTTTCTGGACGTATCCAGCCCTGATCTGGACAGACTCGTTTCAGCAGCCAGATTTGCAGGAGCGTTAGGCGCCAAATTAACTGGCGGCGGCCGCGGCGGTTGCATGATCGCTTTGGCCAGAAACCGCTCCGAAGCGGAAAAAATTGAAGAAGCTATCCGTCAAGCCGGTGCGATCCGGACTTGGATCTATCAAATGGGAGGAACTGAAGATGTCTAATCAAGCTTATGTCCGAGCGCATACTAACATCGCGTTGATCAAATATTGGGGAAAGCGGGACGAAATCGATTTTTTGCCTATGAACAGCAGCCTTTCCATGACCTTGGACAAACTATACACGGATACGATGGTTGTCTTCGATGATTCGTTCGCGCAGGATTCCTTCTATCTGAACGGCGAGAAGCAAGGCGAAAAAGAAACCAAAAAAATCTCCAAGTTCCTTGATCTGTTCCGTGAAGAAAAAAAGACAGCCATGCGTGCGCGCGTAGAGAGCATCAACCATGTCCCTACCGCAGCCGGCTTGGCATCCTCCGCGTCCGCCTTCGCTGCTTTGGCAGGAGCTGCCAACTTAGCTTTGGGACTTGATCTGGATCCCCAACGCCTCTCGACTTTCGCAAGACGCGGCAGCGGCAGTGCGACCCGCAGCATCTACGGCGGTTTTGTGGAATGGGACATGGGGACTTGTTCCGACGATTCCTTCGCAGTCCCGGTCGACGATGCCAGCTGGGATATCGGCATGGTCATTGTGGCGGTCAACCAGAAAGCGAAAGAAGTCTCCAGCCGCATCGGCATGAAACGTACGGTCGAAACTTCTCCCTTCTATCCGGCTTGGGTCGAATCGGCGAAAAAAGATATCCAGGACATCAAAGCAGCCATCGCTGCGAAAGATTTCATCCGCTTAGGCGAAATCACCGAAGCGAACGGCATGAAAATGCATGGAACCATGTTGGGGGCAGAACCGCCATTTTCCTATTGGGAACCTGATAGCATCGTCGCCATCAAGACAGCACAAACTTTGCGCAAACAAGGCATCCCTTGCTATGTCACGATGGATGCCGGTCCGAATGTGAAAGTGCTGTGCCGCCTTTCGCAAGCCGAAACGATAAAACAAGCGTTGCTGGAACATTTCACAGAAGATAAATTGATCATCACCAAGCCCGGCAAAGGCATCCGGGAATTGACTGCAGCCGAACGCGCTGTCTACAATTGGAACGACTAACAGAAACAGAGAGGGTTGAATTCATGACTGTAACAGAAGCAAGTGCTCCGGGTAAATTGTTCATTGCCGGAGAATATGCGGTAGTGACGCCGGGCCACCCATCGATTTTGGTCGCTTTGGATCAGTTCATTACGGTTTCTTTGGAGGAAGCCGATACGACCGGGACGATCCGGTCGGCACAATACGGTGGGTTGCCGATACCTTGGACCCGTGAAGAAGATCAGTTGGTCATCGACCAGCGCGAAAATCCGTTCCTCTACATTACCGAGGCGGTCAAGGTGACGGAACGCTTCATCAAAGAATCCGGGATTCCGTTATCTTACTTCCATCTCTCTGTGAAGAGCGAATTGGACAACGCCAGTGGTAAAAAATACGGACTTGGAACGAGCGGCGCAGTGACGGTCGCGACCATCAAAGCATTGCTGAAATTTTATGCGATCGACCCGGAATTCGAATTGGTATACAAGCTCGCATCCTTGGCGCATTTGTCCGTCAAGAGTAACTGTTCCTTCGGCGACATCGCGGCAAGTACCTACGGCGGCTGGATTGCCTACGCTTGTTTCGACAGGGAATGGATAATGGAAAAGGCAACCGAGCTGACGTTAACCGAGTTGTTGAAGACAGAATGGCCGCAGTTGATGATCCGGCCATTGACACCACCAGCCAATCTGCGGTTGGTGATCGGCTGGACCGGCTCGCCGGCTTCCACAACCCACCTTGTCGATCGCGTCAACGATGTCCGCGGCGGCATTGACGATTTTTACAAAACATTCCTGGGTGCCAGTAAAACGTGCGTGAACGCTATGATCGCCGCTTTCGAAAAGGGCGATCTGCAGGCGATTCAGGCAGGCATCCGGGAGAACCGCTTGCTGTTGCAGCAATTGACTGCGCACACCGGTGTCGTCATTGAGACGCCCCCCTTGACGCAATTATGCGATTTGGCCGAGAAAAACCTGGGTGCGGCAAAATCATCCGGTGCCGGTGGCGGTGACTGCGGTATCGTCATCATCGACAGACAATCGGGCATCATCCCTTTGATTTCGGAATGGGAAAAAGTCGGAATCATGAACTTGCCGCTGCATGTATTCAAGTACGTACGCGCCGCTGCACCCATCGAATGGAAAGGAGCATCCGAATGACGCTTGATTCAAACAGAAAAGACCAGCACGTCGATCTGGCCGAAAAACAATATCAACCAGCCGATCTTTCCGATTTCGGGAAGATGCGCTTCGTTCATCACTCTATGCCCAATCTGAAAGTGGCGGATATCTCCCTTCAGACCGAGATGGCCGGTATGAGCCTGGCTGCGCCCTTCTACATCAACGGCATGACCGGCGGCAGCGAACGGACAAAACAGATCAATGCCGATCTGGCCGCGGTCGCAAAAATGACCGGCTTGGCGATGGCTTCCGGGTCCGTCAGCGCAGCCTTGAAGGATCCCAGCGTAAGCGACAGCTTTTCGGTCATCCGCAAGGTAAATCCGAACGGACAGATATTCGCGAATATCGGCGCCCACCATTCGCTCGAAAATGCCAAGCGCGCCGTCGATATTCTGGAAGCCGATGCTTTGCAGATCCACATCAATGCACCGCAGGAAATGATCATGCCGGAAGGCGACCGCGATTTCACGATGTGGCTGCGCCAGATCGAGGAAATCAGCGCCCATGTCGGTGTCCCCGTCATCGTGAAGGAAGTCGGTTTCGGTATGAGCCGGGAAACGATCGGACAGCTGATTGACGTTGGTGTCCATACCATTGATGTCTCCGGCAAAGGCGGCACGAACTTTGCAGCGATTGAAAACGCAAGACGTACAGCGATTACCTATGACGATTTGGAAAATTGGGGCCAGTCGACTGTTATTTCGTTGCTGGAAGCCTCTTCGCATCGAGGGAAAGCGGAATTTCTCGCATCCGGCGGCATCAAAACACCGTTGGATATCGTCAAAGCGCTGAGCTTGGGTGCAAAAGCAGCTGGACTTTCCGGTCAGTTCCTGCATATGGTACTGAGCGAAGGTCCGGAGAAGACTGCCGAAACGATCGAAGCTTGGAAGCAACAGATCACGACAGTGATGGCCATGCTGGGCAAAACGTCGGTTGCCGATCTGGCTCGGACAGACCTTATTTTCCAACGGGATATCCTAGACTGGTGCGACATGCGCGGGATCGACTACCGACAGTACGCCAATCGATCAGTGCAAAGTTGAATATAATACGAATGCGCCAGCGACCGGTAGAGTGATACCGTTCGCTGGCGCGTTTTTATTTTATTTGTATAGCCGATTTTCTGGACAGAATCCTTATAATGTCAGGTGTTACGTAAGCATTGGGGAACGTTAAGTCGACAGTTTGACCACCCGTCAGGTGTACGACCTGCATTTCAGTTCCGAAACCCGACAGATGGCACTTCTGTCGGGCGTACGCCCGGGATGGGTTTCCAAACTATCGAGAGATTCCGCATCTGTCGACAAAATGATTACCAGAAATCACAAAAAACCCGACTGATAAGGCCCATCCGCAGTTGGATGAGCCTTTCCCCTAAACAATTATTATTCAGCCAATTCCACAAACACCGCATCGGCCTTGATTTCTTCCGGAATCGTCAAGCCCAGTTCGTCGACTTTAGCCTGGTTGATGTAAACGGAATTCTCTTTGACCAGTTGGACCGGATAAGTCGCCGGATCCGCGCCTTTCAGGATGTCGATCGCGATTTGGCCGATTTGCGTACCCATGCCGTATTGGCTAGGTGCAAAGGTTGCAACGCCGCCATCTTTCACCATCGTGTCAGCTGCCGGGAAAACCGGGATACCGAACGCATCGGCCGCGTCCACCAAGGTCGCCATTCCACTCGCGATAACATTATCATTCGGTACATAGATCGCGTCCACTTCTTTGGCCAGACTTTCCGCCGCTTGGGCGATATCGTTCGTGGTAGTGATCGTTCTCGTGACGACCTCGAAGCCTAAGTCCGCTGCCGCTTGCTCGGCGCGCTGGCCGGAGATGATCGCATTGTCTTCGGCGGTCGTGTACATGACGCCGATTGTTGTGGCATCCGGCAGGAATTGCTTGATCAATGCCATCTGTTCGTTGGATGGTGTCCGGTTAGACAGCCCCGTTGCATTGCTGCCGGGAGCTTCCAAGGATTCGACCAATCCGGCGCCGACCGGATCCTGTACTGCGCCAAGGATCACCGGAATCTCATCTGATGCGTTCTTCAATGCTTGCGCGGCAGGTGTCGCAACACCGATCATGATATCCGCGTCATGGCTGACGAAGCTTTCGGCGATCGATTTCATGTTCGCTTGGTCGCCTTGCGCATTCTGGAAATCGATGGTGGCATTCTCGCCGTCGACATAGCCGGCCGCCGCCAACTCATCCAGGATGCCTTCCGTAATCTGATCCAAGGCTGGATGCGTCGTCAGCTGCAGGATGCCGATATAGACCTGTTCCTGTTCGCTTTCATTTGTAGCCGCTGAAGAATCATTTTCCGACACTGTGCTTCCGCAAGCAGCCAACAACCCGATCGCCATTACCGAGCTCAATCGCAACATGTTTTTTATCCCATTTCTCATCATCAAAACTCCTCCATTTTTTGAAATTTGATTTTCCGCACATATCCCAATCTGGATAGGCAACGCATTGTTGGACACAAAAAAACCGCAGAGACCCTAATAGTCTTTGCGGTGTTGGTTTCCTGAATCAGTAAAAGAAGGAAAAATCCGCATAGACGCTAATCCAGACTGAATCTGAGGTTGCATCTATGGACAGCCCTGTCACACGATCAACCTACACTATGCGGCTTTGCCAGCTTATTCCGTTCGTTGCTGTAACACGCGTGATCGTTTGCATTGCGACTGCCTCCTTTTCCCTTGGGTATACACTTATCATAATCAACAAACAAAAGTATGTCAACATAATAATGAGAAAACGATGGCGAATACATTAAAAATAAACAATAAAAAATCAGAGTACCCACACCATCAAGCTGATGCTCACGATGCCGACAATGACGGAAAGGATCATATTTTTCGAATAATAAGCCACCACCGCAGTCACAAGTGATGGCAACAGCTTGGCATTATCCAATATATTCAAGGAAACATTTCCCTCCCAGAAAAAGATATCCGAAGCGATCAATGCCGAAAAGATGGAAACCGGCAGAAAGCTCATCCATTTCTGGAACCAGATCGGAATCCGCGCGTTCTTCAAAGCAACGATAGGGAGCCATCTGGGCAAAAAAGTCACCAATCCGCCACCCAAAATGAGCCACAATGTTTGGTCATCCACGCAAAATCCCCTCCTTATCGTCTTTTTTGTTCTGCAGATAGAGCCCGAACCCAGAAGCCAATATCGAAGTCAGGACGATGGCGATGTTATGGCGCAGCAAGTTCATCAGCACGACCGCCATGATGCCGGAAAATACCGCCGTCCAGAACACGATACGGTTCTCGATTTGGGAAATGAGCAGAAAGATGAACATCGCAATCAGGATGTAGTTCATCACAACCGGCGACAAAGCGATGCTCTTTCCGGCCATCGCGCCTATTCCCGTGCTAATAATCCAAGTTGAATAGGCCGTCACATTCGCGGCCATTGCTTTCGTCGGATTCCACATGCCCTCGGTTCTGAAATACAACGTGTTGACGGCGAACGATTCATCAGTGATCGTCTGTGCAAAGAATATGCTGAAAGCCGTGCTCTTCTCGCGGATCCGGTGAGCCAGGCTGGAACTCATCAACAAGTGCCTCAGATTGATGAAAAAGATCATGATCACCATTTCCAGTAGCCCTGCCCCCGCCACTGTCATCGAAGCGATCATGAACTGGGAAGCGCCCCCGTAGATGAGCAGGCTCATCAGCATGACCGCCAGCCAATGATAGCCGGCTTGCTGCAGCAAAACTCCGCAAGCCAGGCCCATCGGAATGTAGCCGAAACAAACCGGATAGATGGCTTTCATGCCAGCCAACCATTCTTTTTTCGACATATTGTTCCTCCTCTAATCAAAAATTCATGTTATGTTTCATTTTATCACATGATGAAGCAATATTCGGCGTGATTCTGCACATTTTCAGAAAATCGTCATTTCCTTTTACAGAATACACCGCATCCTTTAAAATGGAGGAAATATACTATTTTGAAAGGGGGAATTACGGTGTACACAATCAGCACATTGGAAATCACATTGCGCTTGCTTGCGGCGGTCTTTGTCGGCGGCGTCATCGGCTATGAACGCGAAGAGAACCGCCAAGCTGCAGGTCTGCGGACGAACATCATCGTGTCCGTGTCCGCCTGCCTCATCACTTTGATCCAGCTCGAAATTGGTTATTACAGCCTGAACTTGGCTATCGCCAATCCGGATATCGCATCCAGCATCACCGTCGACTTCACCCGCATCATCGCCCAGATTGTCAGCGGAATCGGGTTTCTCGGCGCCGGAACGATCCTCATCACCAAACGGGATACGGTTACCGGCCTTACTTCAGCGGCAACCATCTGGACGGTCGCGGGACTCGGGATTGCTGTCGGAATGGGCTACTATTTTCTTTCTGTCATAGGCTGTCTGATACTGTATATAGTCCTGCACATCATCAAGAAAATCAGGACTTCCATAGGCGGGCTCCACGTGGAGGTTCATTACCGGCACCAGGATTTGAAAAAAGTGATTGAATTGTTCCTTTCCGAAAATAATATTGAGACTTTGGACATGAAGTTTCTGATTGAGAATCCGGAGTCCGAGCACCCGAACTACATCGTCATCTATGGGATTGATTTGCCGCATTACTACAAGAAAAAGGATCTGGTGAATGATCTGTTGAATATGAGTAAAGACATCACAAACGTGACTTTCGATCAATAGTGAATGGCAAGTATCATGCGGCATCTCAGCCGGAACAGCAAAAGAAGCAACCGGGGCGCGAGTTTCGGTTGCTTCTTTTATGTTGAAACTTTTTATGGAACTGCCCTGCTCCGGTTAACGCTGGTTTCGCCGGATTTCACCCCACATTCTGCTTGTGTCCTCCGGTGGGGCAGGCTTTGTCGAAGCTGAAGCTGAACATTACCAACTAATTCCGGCGGATGGCCCGTTCGCCGGAGCTGGACACGGTCACAGGCGCCCTCCTCCGTCCAGTCAGAAGACAAAAAGAAGGTCATCCCTTGTTTTGGGACAGCCCTCTCATCAGTCTGTGATGATGCCGTGGATCAAAGTGATTTCTTTTCTTTCGGAGCCGATGGAATAAGCTTCCTGGATCAGCTTTTCGGCCGGGCCAAAATCTGCTTTATTGGCGAACATTCTGACGATTGCTTCACCTTTTTGGACCGGATCGCCGACTTTCTTCAGGATCTTCAACCCGGCTGCCAGATCGATCATGCTTTCTTTCGTGGCACGCCCTGCGCCCAGCAGCATCGCTGCCACGCCGATATCATCCGCAACAATCTCCGTCACATATCCGGATGCTTCGGCCAAAACATCCTGCTGGCGCGAGGCTTGCGGCATCAAGGAATAATCATCCACTACTGCCGGATTCCCTCCTTGAGAGGCGACAAAAACTTTGAATTTCTCCAACGCTTTGCCATTGCGGAGGTTCTCGGTTACCAATTCGCGGGCTTCAGCCAAATCAGCCGATTTTCCGCCCAGATAGACCATCTGGCTTCCCAATTCGATGCAGAGCGCCTCCAAATCTTTCGGCCCGTTGCCCTTCAATGTTTCGATAGCCACTTCGACTTCCAAGGCGTTCCCGACCGCTACCCCCAGCGGCTGGCTCATGTCGGAAATGATCGCCATCGTTTTGCGGCCGGCCAAATTGCCGATTTTGACCATGGCGTGGGCAAGTGCCTTAGCATCTTCTTCCGTCTTCATGAATGCACCGGCCCCCGTTTTCACATCCAGCACAATCGCATCCGCCCCGGCTGCGATTTTTTTGCACATGATCGAACTTGCAATCAGCGGTAACGAGTTAACGGTTCCGGTCACATCCCGGAGCGCATACAATTTCTTGTCCGCTGGGCAAAGATTGCCGGATTGTCCGATAACGGCGACCTTATTTTCATTCACGATGGCAGCAAATTCCTTTTCATCAATTTCAATGTGGAAACCGGGGATCGATTCCAGTTTATCCAGCGTTCCACCTGTATGCCCGAGTCCGCGTCCGCTCATTTTCGCTACCGGCACACCGCAACTGGCCACCAATGGAGCCAAAACCAGCGTCGTCGTATCGCCGACACCGCCCGTTGAATGCTTATCGACTTTGATGCCTTCAATAGCGGAAAGATCGATCTGGTCTCCGGATTCAGCCATAGCCATCGTCAATTCCATTCGTTCCTCATCCGTCATATCCTGAAAAAAGACAGCCATCGCCCATGCGCTCATCTGATAATCAGGGATCGATCCATCTGTGTAGCCAGCGATGATGAAACGGATTTCTTCTTTCGTCAAGGCTTTGCCTTCTTGTTTCTTGATAATTAAATCTACCATTCTCATAGACTTTTCCTCCATCTGAGTCTGACTTTTCGAATATCAAACGCAACGCAAATCGTTTTTTTATAGCCTTAAACTGAAGCTTATCTATTTGCCTCGATGACTTTCACGCCGTCTTTTGTCCCGACCAAAACGGTATCCACACAGTCAAGGAACAACCCATGTTCCACGACACCGGTAAGATGGATCAAGTCTTCGGCAAGCGCTCTCGGATCCAGAATTTCGCCCAGATGGAGATCAATGATATTGTTTTTCTCATCAGTCAAATAATTCTCCCCGGTTGCAGTCTTGCGGAATTCCGGATTGTAGCCCTTCTCAGTGAATTTATTGAACAGTTGGATCGATCCGTAGCGGACGACTTCCACCGGCAGGGGAAATGCGCCAAGATGTTTCACCATTTTGCTTTCATCGACGATCCAAATGACTTCTTTTGAATTGTCGGCAACGATTTTTTCGAATAATAAGGCTCCGCCGCCACCCTTGATCCCTTGGAAATCTTCGCTGATTTCATCAGCTCCGTCCACTGTGATGTCGATGTGGGTCACTTCATCCACACTTTTTAATGGAATCCCTAACGATTCAGCCAATTCCTTCGTTTGGATTGAAGTCGTCACCCCGGTGATTGCCAGTCCTTCTTCGTTTACACGTCTACCGATTTCTTTGACAAAATAATAAGCAGTCGAGCCCGTTCCCAGACCTACTGTCATACCGTCTTTGATGTATTCTGCAGCTTTTAATCCAACCAGTTCTTTTAGTTCCATTTTCTCACGCGTTCCTTTCAGGATGATGCCATCATTATATCATACGGAAAGGAAGCGTTACTATCTTAGCCAGCGGAAACTCCGTTGGAAAGCCATTAGAATCCGCTAAAAAAGCGAAGCGGTGTTCTGTCATTCCGACAGCCTTTTCGCTATAATGAGAAGCAAGCTTTTATCAACCGATAACGAGGAGGAGATCGTCATGAGCCATACATTCAGAAGCATTTTCGATATCATCGGTCCGGTCATGGTCGGTCCTTCCAGTTCGCATACTGCAGGTGCCCTGGCCTTGGGAAAAGCGGCAGCGCAACTGTTCGAGGTCAAACCGAAAAAAGTCACGATCCATTATTACGAATCGTTTGCGGATACCCATCTCGGTCACGGCACTGATTTTGCGATCCTCGGCGGTATTCTTGGTTTTGCGGCGGATGATCCGATGATTCCGCAATCCCTGAAGATGGCCGAATCCCAAAAGATAGCCGTGACCTTCATCGAAGAAATCGGTGACTCTCCTGTTGGCCACCCGAACACAGCCACAATGGTGTTGGAGCGGGACAAGAAAAAAATTTCCGTCACGGGCAGTTCCATCGGAGGCGGCTCGATTGTTCTGAACCATGTCGCCATGGATAACTTTTCGATGCGTCTGGATGCGCATCTGCCTATCTATTTCATCCATCAGAATACGCTCCAATATCATCTTTACAGCGAAGCGGAATGGCAGAATTATTTCGCATTCAAAGGCTATCCACTGAACGATATCCGCATCTTTAGGGAGAGTGATACCGAATGGGTCGTCCTCTATCTGGATACGATCCCCACCAAAGAAATGATCTACGAAATCAACGAACTGCCTTTCATCGAAAAGGCGATACTGATCAGTTAGGAAAGAAGGAATAGCGCTTTGTATAATAAGATTGCAGAATTGGTGAAGGCCGCAGAGGAAAGCGGTAAGCCGATTTCCGAATTGATGCTGCTGCAGGAAATGGCCAAGAGCCACCGGACGCGCGAGGATATTTGGGAACAGATGCGCAACAATTACCACGTCATGAAAGCCGCAGTCGAAAAAGGTTTGGCTGGTGATGGCGTATTTTCTCCCACTGGGTTGACAGGCGGCGAAGCCGTAAAGCTGCGGAACTACCGTCAACGCGGCAATACGCTTTCAGGAGATGACCTGCTGATTGCAGTAGAAAGCGCCATCGCCACCAACGAAGTCAATGCTTCATTGGGAATCATCTGCGCCACCCCTACCGCCGGTTCATCAGGGACTTTGCCCGGTGTGATGTTCGCCATCAAGGACAAACTGGGTCTGACGGAAGAGCAGATGGTCCAGATGCTGTTCTGTGCCAGTGGTTTTGGCATGGTGATCGCAAACAATGCCATGATTGCCGGTGCTGCCGGAGGGTGCCAGGCCGAAGTCGGGAGCGCATCCGGGATGGCTGCCGCTGCGGCCGTCGAAATCGCAGGTGGCACGCCGGAGCAGGCATCGGAAGCGATGGCGATGGCTATCAGCAATCTGCTCGGCCTCGTCTGCGATCCGGTTGCCGGACTGGTCGAGATTCCCTGCGTCAAGCGCAATGCAATCGGTGCGGTCAATGCCCTGATCAGCGCCGATATGGCCTTGGCCGGACTGACGAACAAAATCCCGGCTGACGATGTGATCGAAGCGATGCGCAAAGTCGGAAAAAACCTTCCCGCCTCCCTGCGCGAAACCGGCTTGGGCGGCCTCGCAGCCACCCGCGAAGGCGTCCGCCTCAAAATGATGATCTTCGGCCAGCAACTGGAAATCAAGCCGGAATGGGTCGATGACCAGCCACCGATCAAGGCCAATCCGTTTGAATAGCAGACGTTTCTTTTCTAATTGATTGAGCTGAGATTCATCATGCGGCAACTATGGCCATGCTAAGAATGTCTAATAACCCGTAAGAATCGGACAACTAGAACTCGAATGCCCTGCAGGATGTCCGATAATGCGTATGAATCGGACATCTCGCACACGTTCAGATCGATCGTTGTCCGATATCTCGTATGAATCGGACAACTAGAGCGCGACTGTCCTGCGGGATGTCCGATAACGCGCAAGAATCGGACATCCTGAACTAAATCCTATCTAAAAGAAGAACGGGTGTCTCCAAGTGAGACACCCGTTCTTCTTTATTAGTATTAGTCTTTGACTGCGATGGCTTCGATTTCGATGACGGCATCTTTCGGTAACGCGGCAACCTGCACCAAAGAGCGGGCTGGTTTATGTTCGCCGAAGAATGCAGTGTACGCGCCGTTGATTGCGTCAAAATCATTGATGTCCTTCACGAACACGTTGACCTTCACGATCGATTCCAACGATCCGCCGCCCGCTTTGACGATCGTCAGCACATTGTTCAAGCTGGCCGTTGTCGCTGCTGCAGGATCGGATACAAGTTCTTTCGTTTCCATATCGATCGGTAATTGCCCGGATGAAAAGATGAATCCGTTCTTTCTTGTTCCTTGCGAATAAGGCCCGATCGCTGCGGGCGCTTTGTCTGTACTGATGAATTTGGTCAAGAGATCCCCTTCTTTCTTTTAATCTTATTTTAATGATAGCACAACCTTGCGCGGATTGTGAAGCGGAATTTCTCCGACGGGCTATTTGAAACTTTAAGGATCAGCAGTATCCATCAGTTGAGGGCATAGGTGCCATTCTAACAGCTATTACAGCTTCATTATTAGTGGTGACATTTTTAGATTTACTCTTTTTCCCGCAAAGGTCATCTTCAGACGAATCAGATACAAAATCGACGAACAAACAAACCTGTATGGCTGTCTACCCTCAAAAAGGAAAACGAATACAATTTAGTAGTCGTCAAGCTTTATCTGAATAGTGTTGGAATACTTACCCATTGATTTTGGGACACTTCATGCAATACAGTAAGAAAATTTAGTTTAGCCCCATTCTTTGAACGTCCAGAAATACCAAATGGAAATCCAGGTACGGTAGCTTCTGATACACCAATGTACCAACCGTTCCCTTCGACTCCGCTATCAAGAACAACATTTGGCGAAAATCCTGTATGACTCATTCCATCTTGTTTCATTGTTACCTCAGCTTGCTCCTTCGTATTTCCAAGCAAAACTAAGTAATGGGATTTTGGTTCCATATAATGTTCAGCAACTATTGATAACTCAAAATCATTACCACTAAAATTACAAATTGCTTTTAGATTTGAAAACTGATTATTCAGAGGGCGAAAATTATTAGCCCCTTGAATTACATCAACCATCTGTTTCAGTGCAACTTCAAGTCCATTTGAGAACAGATCTATATATAATGTTTGAAGCAAAAGAATTGGCATAATAGAACTATCTAAACGAATAGGAATAATTTTTACCCCTTCTTGAGCTGATTTCATTACTGCATTTTGCCATTCCATGGTAACCATCTTACTAGATAAACTATTGTTAGAAACAAACAAAAAGAAAATTCTACATTTTTCCAAACCAGTATTCATTTTTGCAATAATTCCATCTCCTGGCTGAATCGCCCATGAATCATAGAATACATTGTCTTGACCAAAAGTTTCTCTCAATCGTAAAGCTAACGGCTCTACGATTGGCTTATCCTTTGAATTGTGAGAAAGAAAAATCATATACTAAACATCTCCTTTATCTTCAGATACACATTACGATGCAACTAACAGCGATGCTAATCAAATTCAATTGTTTCATTAGCCGTTTGATAAATATCAATTTGATTTTCAACATTTATACGATTAACTAGCCAACCTTTTAAACTACATTGTTGTACGAAATCTTCAATCCGGTTCACACCATTGATTTCCTTTAATGTGACTACTACACCAAAGCGAATCCCTTCACCATCTCTAGGATTAAGTCTCTCTTTAGTTTTGATACTCATTCCCCACAAACGGTTATCATAGATTTTTTTGGCTTGAGAACGCGGCGTGAATGGTTCACTGATATGCTTGATATTATCCCATTTTCGGAAGGCTTTTCTAGCATTTTCTTCATAAACATAATGAGATTCATCTTCGATGCTCTGCTTATTTTTGTTGATTGTAAGAAGTTTTCCAACATTATTTAGCCTACCAAAATAAAGATCCAATTCAGTATTTGTATAATCTACTCCCTGATTTCTCGAACACTTAGGGAAATAGCATAAAGTAGCTTTTGCTACAAATGGATGCTTCTCTTTATAGACTGGTACAGGAAAACTGTAGTTGAAAGTATCATATTTCTCGGATATTCCTGATACCACAAACTTTATTTCATCATTTGGTGATTGAATAATGTCTTCAATTCTTACAGGAACAACTCCATGTCCCTTTAGGGATAATTCATCAAACTCTTTCCGACTCTCCCAACCAATTGCTGAATCAATCAACAATGCTTTTGCAATTTCCTTATTTAAACCAATAATATCAATCAAATAAGAAAGCTTTCTCGCAATCCAGGGTGCTGCAAAAGATGTTCCTGAAACTTCTGATTTACCTAGGGGTTCACAAACTGCTATACGATTGCCTTGTACCCCCCCGTAGTAACTCACATCCGGCTTAGTAAAGAATGATAATACGATACCTTTTCGGGAATACGGAGCGGGATTTTTCCCACTATCGACTGAATTCACAATTACAGAGTTAATCGAGTCAGCGGGAGCACCAATTCTTTTTTCGCCTTCATTAGATTTTTTATTTGTACCGGCAATAACAAAAATTACATCATTTTCAAATTGAATTTGATCCAATACCGCTGCCTCAGCGGATATAAAATTCGCATTGACTTCGTCATTTGAACCTAATGATAAGTTCCACACACGAATATCTTTATTACTTGTCACGATTTCTTTGATTGAACGAATAATCGAAAAAGAATTAAACGCTCGACTTGTAGCAACTCCAAAGTGACGTACTTTAAATCGACCACATCCATCATCTAATTTCGGATTGATCGCAACACCATCTACGATAATTGATGAAACAGCAGTACCATGATTATAGTCAGAGGGCTCAATAGGAATATTTTCATCAATCATATTATGAAATTCTACCCACTCACCAAAATAAACTCTCTCATCAAAGAGCGTATCAATAACACCGATTGTTGGCTCATTTGCCGGTGCAGGTATACTACGGTACTGCTCAGTGTAGGTTTCAAGAAAGTCACTTGGAGCTAAATCGGAGATATTTTCGGTAGCCATCGCTACCAAATAAGGTGCCTTCTGTAATAGAACCTGCAAGTAATTATTATCTAGTAGAATTGTCGTGTCATCAATGATTCGTTCATTGAATATAGGGATACCTAATTTCCCCAAGATTTTTTTCGTATCTGCACCAGTATCATAAAGT
>ERZ1023652.89-NODE-89-length-21174-cov-8.341901_pt1 | contig 21174 bp, 24 predicted proteins | sample MGYA00520879_ERZ1023652 | MGnify/ENA primary metagenome ERZ1023652 (study PRJEB33180, sample SAMEA4044469) | wastewater metagenome | place: Denmark | collected 2016-04-02 | study: EMG produced TPA metagenomics assembly of the PRJEB13832 data set (Local surveillance...
ATTTAGATATTGAAACCATACAGTCATCTTCATCCATTACTATCATTCCACCTGATCCCATCATTGATCCTCTTTCTGTCAATGAATCAAAATCAATTGGAGAATCTAAATCTTTTTCTGTTAGACATCCTCCAGATGGACCTCCTGTTTGAACAGCTTTAAATTTCTTACCGTTCTTAATTCCTCCACCAATTTCATAAATAACTTCTCTTAATGTTGTTCCCATTGGAACTTCTATTAATCCAACGTTATTTATTTTTCCTGCTAGAGCAAATACTTTTGTTCCAGAAGATTTTTCTGTCCCGTATGATTTAAAAAATGCTGCACCTTTATTTATGATTACTGGTATATTTGCTAATGTCTCAACATTATTAACATTTGTTGGTTTTCCCCAATATCCACTTTCTGCAGGGAATGGTGGTTTAGTTGTAGGTTCTCCTCTAAATCCTTCCATTGAATGTATCAAAGCTGTTTCTTCTCCACATACGAATGCTCCTGCTCCATATTTGATTTCAATATCAAAATCAAAATTTGTTCCATAAATATTTTTACCTAAGAATCCACTTTCTCTTGCTTGTTCAATTGCTTTTATAAGTCTTTGAACTGCTAATGGGTATTCTGCTCTTATGTACACTAGTCCATGATTAGATCCTATTGAGTATCCACAAATTGCCATTGCTTCAACAACTGAATGCGGATCTCCTTCTAGTATTGATCTATCCATGAATGCTCCTGGATCTCCTTCATCTGCATTACAAACAACATATTTTTGATCAGATACGTTATTAAGAGCAAATTGCCACTTAAGACCTGTAGGGAATCCACCCCCACCTCTTCCTCTTAATCCTGAATCTTTCATAATATCTACAACTTCTTGTTGCGACATTTTAAGTACTTTATCTAATGCTGTATAACCATCATGTAATAAATAGTCTTCTATATTTTCTGGATCAATAACTCCACAATTTCTTAGAGCTACTCTTTCTTGTTTTTTGTAGAAATCCATATGATCAGAATCACTTATTTTATTTTTAGTAACTGGATCAACAAACAATAATTCTTCAATTTTTTCTTCTTTCAATAAATGCGTTTCTACTAATCTATCCGCATCTTCTGGAGTTACTTCTGTATAAAATGTGTTATCTGGTAACATTTTTACAATTGGCCCTTTTTCGCAGAATCCAAAACAACCTGTTTTGATAACTCTAATTTCATTCTCTTTTCCTGCTGCTTTTACTTTTTCAGTCATTTTATCAGCTATTTCATTACTTCCTGATGAAATACATCCAGTTCCTCCACATATTAAAACTTGTTTTGTGAATTTTCTTTCTGTCTCTATTTTTGATTTCAAGTTTGATAACTCTTCAATAGAAGTTACACGTGACATAAATCTCCTCCTAATTTTAATTATTTATATTCTTCTATTATACCTTTTACTTCATTCGGTTCTACTTTTTTATAAACTTTTTCTCCAACTAGTACAACTGGTGCTATTCCACATGCACCTACACATCTTAAAGCATCTATTGAGAACTTACCATCTACTGATGTTTCTCCTGATTTAATCCCTAATTGTTTTTGAAATTCATTTAATACTTTATCTGCTCCTCTTACATAACATGCTGTTCCCATACATACTGCCACTGCATGTTCACCTTTTGGCACCATTGTAAAATAAGAGTAGAAACTTACGACACCATAAACATTTGCTAATGATTCGTTTAACTTATCTGCTACAAACTCCTGAACTTCTCTAGGTAGGTATCCAAAAATACCTTGAGCTTTGTGTAATACTGATATTAGTGATCCTTTTTTAGTATCTAGTGAGTTTATAAATGTTTCTAGCTCTCTAAATCCAGATTCTTTTAATTTGTTACTGCACATTTTTTACCTCCTTGGTTTGATTGTCAAATTATTTTATAGTCTATTACTTTAACATGTGAATAGTTCGCTTAACTTATTAAAGTTAATTTTTTCACAATTGCCTATGCGATTATAATAACCTTTTTTTTCTACTTTGTCAACTGATTTTAGTTGTTTTTTTTATACAAAAAAAGAGCTGTCAAATAATTGACAACTCTTTAATAATTTATTTATTATTTTATATTGTATAATGCATCTAAACCATTATAAACTGCTTCTCCTGCTAAATCATCTTCGATTCTTAATAATTGGTTGTATTTAGCCATTCTATCTGTTCTTGAAGCTGATCCAGTTTTGATTTGTCCAGCATTTGTAGCTACTGCTATATCTGCTATTGTATCATCTTCTGTTTCTCCTGATCTATGAGAAATAACTGCTGTGTATCCTGCTTTTTTAGCCATTTCAATTGCATCTAATGTTTCAGTTAAAGTTCCTATTTGGTTAACTTTAATTAATATAGAGTTCCCTATTCCTTCTTTGATTCCTCTTGCTAATCTTTCAGTATTAGTAACAAATAAGTCATCTCCTACTAATTGAACAGTTTTACCTAATTTTTCAGTTAATAACTTGAATCCTGCCCAGTCATCTTCTGCTAGTCCATCTTCAATTGATACGATTGGGTATTTTGCACATAATCCTACATACCAATCTACCATTTCTTCAGAAGTTCTTTCAACTCCACCTTCTCTTTTGAATACATATGTATATTTGTCTCCATCTTTTTTAGCAAATTCTGATGAAGCTGTATCTAATGCAAATGTTATTTCTTCTCCTAATTTGTATCCTGCTGCTGCAACTGCTTGAGATATAATATCTAAAGCACCTTCTGTACCATTAATTTTAGCTGGTGCATATCCACCTTCATTTCCTACATTAGTAGAATCTCCGTTAGCTTTTAATATTTTACCTAAGTGATGGAATATTTCTGCTCCCATTCTTAATCCTTCTTTGTACGATTTAGCTCCAACTGGTTGAACCATGAATTCTTGAACGTCAACTGCTGAATCAGCATGTGATCCTCCGTTTAAGATGTTCATCATTGGAACTGGCATTTCTTTTGCATTTACTCCACCTAAGTATCTGTATAAAGGCATTCCTAATTGGTTTGCTGCTGCTTTTGCAACTGCTAAAGATACACCTAATATTGCATTTGCTCCTAATTTTCCTTTGTTGTGAGTTCCATCTAATTCGATCATTGCTTTATCAATAGCTACTTGGTCTAACGCATCCATACCAATTAAGTTTTCTGCTAAAACAGTGTTTACATTTTCTACTGCTTTTAAAACTCCATTACCTAAGTATCTTGATTTGTCTCCATCTCTTAACTCAACAGCTTCGTGTTCTCCTGTTGATGCTCCTGAAGGAACAGAAGCTCTTCCCATTGATCCACCCTCTAAGAAAACTTCAACTTCCACAGTTGGGTTTCCTCTTGAATCTAAAATCTCTCTTGCATAGATATCTTCAATTCTTGTCATTTGACATACCTCCATATAATTTTTTTTACAAAATAATTGTACCATATTGTTAATATATTTACAAAATATTTTTTACATTTTGTCATAGAATCCTACTTTATTTTTTCTATCTCATCGTTCGCATATTTGAATGCCATTTCTAATCTCACTCTATCTTTTGCTTCCGCATAACTTACTGCTTTAAATGGTGTTTCAGCTGTTTTTACCATTAAGAAATACCCATCTGTTGATCTGAAAGAAACTGTTTGTCCTACTTTTGCTCCAAATAATTGTTTAATTGCCTCAGCATCATATCCTATTCCTGGTATTGCTGCTTTCTCTGTTATTTTTTTAAATTGTTCTTTTACACTATAGTTATATTTATCTTGTGTATTCACTTGATCCCATGCAACTTTTTTAGAATTCAATTCGCCCATCAGTGTTTGTAGTCTTGTCTCTAAGTCTTTTTTTGCCGCATCTGTTACTTTTGGTATTATTAATATATGACTTACTTTAGCCTTATTTTCATCCGAAGGATTTTTACTTTGAACATAAATAATATGATATCCAAACTGCGATTTTATAACTTTTGATATTTTTCCTTTTTCTGTTGCTTTTACTCCTGCAACAAATTCAGGAACTAATTGAGTTAAGTCTATCTCTTCTCCAAGAGATCCTCCATTTGCCGCTGATCCTGGATCTTCACTGAATTCTTTTGCTTTTGCTGCAAAATTTTGTGTTGTTAATGTTTTTAGTATCTCTTCTGCTTTTTTCTTAGCTACTTCTTCGTCTGCTTTTCCAGCTTTGTATACATCTCCAACTACTGCTCCAGCGATAGAATGTTGAATATTGTAGTTTTCTTTATTTGCTTCATACGTTTGTTGCATTTGTGCATCGCTTGGTTTATACGTATCTACTAAATGATTGTAGTATTTTTTACTTAAGTCATTTAACTCATCTATTCCCGTAAATTCAGAATCTGATTTAAGTCCAGCGGCTTTTGCTTTTTCAGAAATTGCAACTATTCTATCTAAATCTGTTTTAATATTTTCTTTTAACTTCGTTACCATTTCATCTGAATACCCATCAGCAGTATTAGCAAAGGCCATAACTATTCTATCATTAAGTATTCTATTCGTGTATTTGTATCCATTTTTTTCATATACTGTTTTTACTAACTCATCATATATTGCCTTGTATTCTTTATTTTTGAATTCAATTTTTGCTGAATCTCTTTTTTTATTTAAAAAAGAGTTTAATAGCATTCCACTATAATCTTTTGAATACAATTCTTTTATTTGCTCTTTTGCTTGATCATATGTTTGACCTTCAAAATCACTGTACTTATATCTTTCATAAAAACTTTTTAGTTCTTTGTCATCTGTTTTTAGAGATGTTTGTATTTTATCTTGAACCGCTCTAACAGTAAGTTCTGCTTTTATTGCTTGTTTGAATGTTGTTAAGTTAAATCCTTGACTTCTTAAATATGAAATAAAGCTATCTTCATTTCCACTAAATTGTGCCTTTACTTCTTCTACTTTTTTATCAACTTCTCCACCATTTATACCTACTTTTAATTCTTTCGCACTTGATAGTAAAAGCTTTTGGTCAATTATATTTTGCAAAATATATTTCTTAACGATATCATCCGGTAGTGGTTTAAGTGCTCCTGTTGATTGTGATTGTTGCTTTTGTTGTGCAGCAAAATTATCTAATTGAACTTTAAATCCTTCATATGCTCTCACATATTCAACCTCTGTAACTTTTTCACCATTGACTACTGCTATTAATTTTTCTGTTGTATTTTTCTGAAGGATATTTTTATTTATAAATGTGTACCCTCCATATAATGATGCTACTATAAATCCTATAAATCCTATTATAGCAACTGGTTTCATTATTTTATTAAATCTTCTTAATGCCATTTTTCCTCCTATTTTTTAAAAACATATAAACCAATTATAGCAGTTATTGGCCTATGTTTCAAGATGTGATTTTATAATATAAATTAATGAAAAAAAGCCAGCTTAAAACTGGCTTTTATCAAAATTAATCTAATTCTTCGAATTGATCTGTTCCAACTGCACATAAAGGACATAACCAATCTTCTGGTAAATCTTCAAATGCTGTTCCTGGAGCTATTCCACTATCTGGATCTCCGATTTCTGGATCATAAACATATCCACATACTATACAAACCCATTTCTTCATCTTATTTCCTCCTACAAAGTGTATTATATATTTTAAATTATTAAAACCTAACTCTATGACAATAAAATTACTGTCTTCCTCTTGCTCCCATTTCTTTATTTAATAAATATAGAGCTGTTTTTGTTCCTTCTAACATTTTGAACTTCTCAATTATGCTTTCGATTGTACTTTCTTCTTCAATTTGTTCAGTTATAAACCATTGTAAGAAAATTTCTGTTCCAAGATCCTTTTCATCTCTTGCTAACACATATAACTTTTCAATAGATTTTGTTACTGCTTTTTCATGCTTTAAAGAATCTTCAAATACTTCTAAAACAGATTTGTATTGACTCTTAGGAGCTCTTATTTCAGAAAGAACAACTTTCCCGCCTCTTTCTAATATGTAATCATATATTTTTCTCCCGTGCGATCTTTCTTCTTCTGCTTGATTATCCATCCATGCTGCAAATCCTGAATAATTAATTTCAGAAAAATATGCTGCCATTGCTTGATAAACATAAGCTGATGAGTACTCCATGTTTAATTGATCATTTAATGCTTTCTCTACTTTTTTCGATAACATGATATCAACGCCTCTCTATTATATTTATAATTTTTTATTACTGCAACTAATTCATCTTATTCTCAAGACATTTACTACAAATCCCTTTTAAATAAAAATGTGTTTCTTCGATTGTTACTTCTCCTAATTTTTGAAGATTTAATCCTGAAGCATCAATATCAAAATCCTCTATTGTTCCACATATTTTGCATTTAAAATGCCCATGTGTATCAATTTTAGCATCATAACGTGCTTCTTTTTCTTCTATTATGACAACATTTGCGATATTACTTTCAACAAAAATATTCAATGTGTTGTATACCGTTGTCTTAGATAAAGTTGGTATTTCATCAATTAAATTTATATATATTTCATCAACTGTTGGATGATTGTGGTGGTCTAAAAGATATTGGAAAATCTTCATCCGTTGAAGAGATGGTTTTATACCGTGTTCTTTTAAATAAGAACTTACATTTTCTATTCTCATTCTCTCCTCCTTCTTTTCCTTTACTAAACTAGAAAAATACTTTCTTCTACAATGATTTTATAATATTCTCATTTTTTTGTCAATTACTTTTTTGTAATCATTATAAATTAAAAACTTTGATCATTAAATACCTGTCCTCTCCACTCCCATACTCATCTTTTAGTAATTCATTTTTTTGAAATCCATTTTTTTCATATAGTCTAATTGCATTTCTATTTTCTTGTGAAACAGTTAGCTCAATCTTATTAATGCCATATATGTTATGCAGCTCTTCCAATATATTCTTTAAGAACATATCTCCATAACCTTTATTCCTGAAACTTTCTTTTGTAAAAAATCCATATATATATGCTTTATGTTCTTCAAAATCTTTCATTATCTCTATAGCAGATATTAGCCGTGCTTCTAAAGATACAAGGGCGTACACTTTCCCATATTTTATAAATGGTTTTATATTCCATATTCCTATTGCTCCCTCATGAAATATTTCTTCCTCATATTTGACAATTTCCTCTATTATTTGTTTATCCTCAGAATCTAATAAGACAATATCTGCATTTATTTCTTCCATACTTTTTATTCTCTTCATATAGTGCCCTTTCAATTAATTTTTCTAATATTCTATCTTATAAAGATATAATCCTTCCGATGGAGCAAGTATTTTATGTGTGTTTTCATCTGGGTTTTCCAATTTTGATATAATATAGTCCTCTTCTTTTTTTCCAAAATAAATCTGTAGTGCTGACCCAACAATTATTCTAATCATTGTCTTAAGAAATGAACTACCTGATATTTCTATATAGTATCTTTCATCACACTTATTGTAGTAACAATCAATACTATATATTTCTCTTACTGGATTCCGCATAGCCTCATCTTTCTTTGCAAAGCTACTGAAATCATGCACTCCAGTAAGAGGTTGGAATATTAATTGTAATTTATCAATATCTATTTCTTCTTTGATTGATGTAACATAAGGTGCTTCAAATGGAGTTATTTTACTTTCGTTTTTCAGAACATATAAATAAGTTCTCCTCTTTGCATCAAATCTAGCATTGAAATCCGCATGTATTTCTTCTATGCTTAATATTTTAACTTTACCTCGTAATGTTTTATTTATTTGTTGCTTGATTGCGTCTAAAGGTATTCTTTTTGATATTGAGAAGTTTGATACTTGTCCTAATGCGTGTACACCTCTATCTGTTCTCCCAGATGAGGTCATATTTATTTTTTCATTAAACTTACTAAAAACTATTTTCTCTATATCTCCTTGAACTGTATCTTTATTTTTTTGTCTTTGAAAACCATAATATTTACTTCCATCGTATTGATATACTATCTTAATATTTCTCATTAGATCCTTCTTTCTTCTAATTATTTATATTTTTATTTGGTTTAATAACTGTATTGTATCATATTTTATTCTCAAAGAATAAATATATTAAAGTTATATGGAAGACTAATAAAAGACTAAGTGTATTCAAAGAAACATGTTGTATCATTAGTGTATAGAAAGAATCAATAATTCTTTTCATAACTTCCTAATCCTCCGCAAACACGTTGTGGAGTTTTTTTTTGAAGTTTTTCTTATTTTATGCTATATTGAGTAATAAAATATACGGATTGGACTATTATGAAAAATATAAAAAGTAAAAGAAAAAAAGGAATTTTTTTAGCTATTGCTGCCACGGTATTCTGGGGATTTTCTGGCAATGTGACGCAATACATGTTTCAAATATCTGATGTTGATGCACTTACTATAGTAACATTAAGATTGCTTATATCTGGCTTCATTCTTACATTGTTTGCACTACTAAGTGGTTACAAAAATACATTTTTAGAAATTTTTAAAAATAAGGATGCTAGAAAAAATATAATTATTTTCGCAATTTTTGGTATGGTTGGAACACAGTTAACATTCTTTTCAGCAATTGAAAATAGTAATGCTGCTGTTGCTACATTACTGCAATTTTTGTCTCCGCTATTTGTAATATTTTATTACATCTTTAGAAAGAAGCAGTTACCTAGTAAAATAGAAGTTTTTGCAACATTTCTTGCCTTAATTGGTACCTTTCTTATAATTACTAATGGAAGTACTAAAGGCCTTAGTGTTTCGGTTACTGGACTTACGTGGGGAATTCTTTCTGCTTTAGCTGTTACATTTTATATGATTTTTGCAAAAAAATTATTTGTATGGTCTTCTAGAGTTACAGTTGGACTAAGTATGCTTTTGGGTGGTATTCTATTATTTATACTTCTACCTAACAAACATTTTCTGCATTATTTTGCAGATATTCGAGTGCTGGTTGCATTTGCATTTAATATAATTTTTGGAACGATTCTCGCATTCTACTTTCTTATTGAAAGTTTACGATATATTTCAGAAAAAGAAGCTTCTATTTTAAGCTCTTGTGAACCTTTAACGGCTCTTCTTGTAGCTATTGTCTTTATTCATACGCCATTTGGGTTATACCAAATTGCAGGATCTGCACTTATTCTTATAATGATATTCATATTAGCAATCTATGGAAAAACGAACAATTAAATTTATGTACAACAAATTATATGCAACAAAAAACAGGATATTGAAACATCCTGTTTTTTTATTTCTATTGTCTATCCTGATATTGATTATTATTGGTGCGGATGGAGGGACTTGAACCCACATGCCCGAAGGCGCTAGATCCTAAGTCTAGTGCGTCTGCCAATTTCGCCACATCCGCGTCACCATAAATTATTTGAATGGTGAGCCATACTGGGATTGAACCAGTGACACCATGATTAAAAGTCATGTGCTCTACCAACTGAGCTAATGGCTCGTACCTTGCTGTAAAATGAATGGGGTGGCCGACGGGGCTCGAACCCGCGACAACCAGTACCACAAACTGGCGCTCTACCAACTGAACTACGGCCACCATATGTTTATTTACAACTTATTTTTGAAAAATTTGGAGCGGGAGACGAGGGTCGAACTCGCGACATTCAGCTTGGAAGGCTGACGCTCTACCAACTGAGCTACTCCCGCATAATTAATGGTCGGTGTAGCAGGATTTGAACCTGCGACCCCCTGCTCCCAAGGCAGGTGCGCTACCGAGCTGCGCTATACACCGTTATTTCTATTAGACAAAAACTATATTATCACTTATTTCTATCTTTGTCAATAGTTTTTTAGTAATTTTATATTTTTCTTGTTTTATTAACGAAATAAAATAAGATATAAGACCCTCGAAGTAATAGATATTCGAGGGTCTCTGTATATCTGTATTGATAAATAAGAACTCTGTAATTATCTTTTCGAAAATTGTGGAGATCTTCTTGCTTTTTTCTTTCCGTATTTCTTTCTTTCTACCATTCTTGAATCTCTTGTTAAGAATCCTGCTTCTTTCAAAGCTCCTCTTAATTCTGCATCAGCAATTATTAATGCTCTAGAAACACCATGTCTTATAGCTCCTGCTTGACCTGTATTTCCACCACCGTTAACATTTACTCTTACACCATATTTATTCAATGTTTCTGTCAACTCTAAAGGTTGTTCAACTATTTTAGCTAGTAATTCTCTACCACCAAAATATTCTCTCATTTCTTTACCATTTATTTCAATCCCTGTAACACCAGGAACTAATCTTACTCTTGCAACTGAAGTTTTTCTTCTTCCTGTACCTAAATATTGAATTTTATTCGCCACGCAATTTACCTCCTATAACTCTATCTTTTCAGGTTTTTGAGCTGTATGATTATGCTCAGTTCCTGTATAAATTTTTAATCTTCCGATCATTTGGCTACCTAATTTGTTCTTTGGTAACATTCTTTCAACTGCTTTTCTTATTATTTCTTCTGGTCTTTTGTCTATCATTTCTTGAAGAGTTCTAACTTTTAACCCTCCAGGGAATCCACTATGTCTATAATATTTTTTATCTGTCAATTTATTTCCTGTTACAGCAAACTTATCAGCATTTAAAACTATTACGAAATCTCCACCATCAACATGAGGTGTGTAGCTTACTTTGTGTTTACCCATTAATTTAACTGCTATTTCTGCGGCTATTTTACCTAATATTTTTCCTTCAGCATCTAGCTCATACCAGTCTCTTATTACTTCTTCCTTTTTTTGCATTACAGTATATTTATTCAATTTTCTTCCTCCTAATTTCTTATTATTCCTTTTATTTTAGGATTAACGGTTACCTTGTGGGAAAGGATTTACCTTAAGATTATATATAATTTTTTCTCTCATGTCAAACTATTTTTTCTTTTTTTTATTTTATTTTTTTAAACTCTAGTTATTTGTATTATTATCTAGCCATATTTTAATGTTTTTCTTCTTCTCCTCAGAAAACTTACTATATGTGTTTTTATAGAGCCATTCTAATGTTTTTTCTTTCAATTCATCTCTCATTTTGTTCTCTGCTTCAATCATTACAGTCTTTATTATGCAGTCACAAATATAACTTTTTTCATCTTCTTTTGTATTTAAAATATTTTGTTTTCTTGTCTCTTTGCATTGAAATATATATGATGAGCCTTCTATTGCTTCTATTATATCCCAAAACGTAATATCAATCGCTTTTTTGCTTAGTTTATAGCCTCCATTTACTCCAGGCATAGATATAACTATCCCGCCTTTTTTCAATTTAGTAAAAATTTTTGACAAATAGCTTTCAGAAACTCCATGAAGATTTGATAATGCTTTAATTCCAATTGTTTGTGTTTGTTTCAAATCAATCATATAAAATAATGAGTGAAGCGCATGCTCTACTCCAATCGAATAATTCATATAACCTCCTATTATTCTTTTATTATTATAACAATACTTCTTTTTTTATTAGTTGTCAAGGTTTCCTTACATTTCACTTGACATTTACTTTAAAATATTATACCATGAATTATAGATAATGTATGTCTATAATATATCTTATATAGGAGGTTTTATTTTGAAGAATATTTTTACAGAAAAATTCATGGAAGTTATTAAATACGAGGGGGCAGTTTCACTTGTAACTTGGTCAACTATTGGGGTTAATGTTTCAAATACTTGGAACAGTTATTTAAGAGTTCCTAGAGATGGGCGTATTTTAATACCTGCAGCAGGAATGAAAAAAACAGAAAAAAATGTTGAATTAAATAAAGATGTTAAGGTTACATTAGGAACAAAAGAGGTTCAAGGATTATGGGGACCAGGAGCTGGATTCTTATTAGAAGGTCAAGCAGAATTTATTTATGAAGGTGCAGAATTTGAATTAATGAAAGAAGCATTTCCATTTTTAAGCCGTGTTATTGCTATAGATGTAAATAAAATTGTTCAAACTGTATAATATAAATACCCTAGTTAGCAAAATTTAAGCTTTCTAGGGTATTTTTTATTTAAAATTCTTTTGCTTGTCTTTCTATTTCAGGGTATAAAGCTTCCATTTTTTTCTCTGTAATTTCTGGTGAAGCAAGTGCTGCTCCTTCAAATGCTATTGTTTCAAATGACTCAATACCAATAAATCCAGTTATCCCTCTTAAATATTTTTCTCCGAATTCATAATCTCCCATAGGTGTGTTTATATATACTCCACCTCTTGATACTATAAATTTAATTTTTTTCCCTTGCTCACTAAGTAATCCAATTGCTCCAGATTCTGTATACTTAAATGTTTTTCCAGGAATTACTATACGGTCAATATATACTTTCAATATAGCGGGAATAGATAAATTCCAAAAAGGTGCTGCTATAACATATTTATCATGTGCTATAAACTGATCCACATATTTTTTCATTTCTTCATCTGGTGTAAAGAAATTTTGTAAATTTTCAAGAGACAATGGTTTAATATCTTCTTTGTAAAGATCTAATACCGTTACTTCATCATCTAGATTTGATTTTTTGTATTCCTCGATGAATTTCTTTGCCATTTTTAATGTATATGAAGTTTCTAATGCTTTCGGTGTTGCTGTAATATAAAGTACTTTTGACATAATTTTCCTCCTGTGTTTTGTATGTACAATTATTATACCTACATTCCATTTTTTTGTCAAATTATATTTGAAATACTAATTACAATAGTGATTTGTTTTAGTTAGCCAAAATCCGTGTACCAACAGCAACATTATTTCGGGCAAACCATCCTTCGTTCATTTCAATTGCATACCTGTAAGGCTTCGCTGGACAGTAGATAGGCAAATTTGGGGCAGTAGCTCCTTGGTTTGTGCCTTCATGTCTATAGTTTGCAGTAACTTACCTTGTTTGTCGACAAATCCAATAGTCAGTGGTACATAGGTATCTTTCATCCAAAAACAAGTGCTGACATCGGAGTTGAAAACAAAGAGCATACCTGAGTCAGGGTCCAACTCTGTACGATTGGATAACCCTATCTCTTGTTCTGCTTTGGTAGTTGCTACCTCTAGATGGGCGGCTGTCATTTTGTTAAGAAGTTTTATTTTTGATGGGGATGCTGTCCCCTCAGTCAATGAGGTGCATGCAGAAATGGCTAAGGCAACTAACCCTAAAAAACAGTAAGTTAATATCTTTTTAACTTTAGAAATTGCTGTAACATAAAGTACTTTTGGCATCTTATCCTCCTGCGTTTTATATATTAAATTATTATACCTACATCCCATTATTTTGTCAAATTATGCTTGAAATACTAGTGGCAATGACAACTTCCAGAAAATGCTGTTAAAATGCTTTCTTCTGTTCCATCGTAATAAGATATCGCATCTTGTGGACAACTTTCACTACAAATATTACAATTTTCTGGGCACTTCATTCCATCAATTATCACTAACTGGTTACTTATTAGAGCCATATTATCTACAGGACATACCTCTATACATTTACCACATTTGTTGCAATTACCTTTTATTATTGGATACCAGTCTATCATTTATATACCTCCATTATCCTTTTTTTCTTTTCTTCCATTCTTTTTTGCAATTCATCAATCCAAACTAATGGATCTTTAGGGTTTACAAGTCGCTCGATAATAGTTCTATTTTCTTTTTCAAATACAACTTTAGTCATTGAACCTGCACCAATTCCTATTATCGTCTTGTTTTCTTCTATCATTTCAATATTATAGATCGATTCTAATCCAATTTTTGAATATCCTACATTTTCACCCCAAACAAAGCTATTTTTCTGTCGATACATATAATATGCATTCAAATCTTTTGCATTAACTACATTTTCTATCTTTTCATGTATAACCTTGTAGTCTAGATTATTTTCATGTTCATATGATTCTTTTTGAAGTTTACTCGCTTTTTTTATAGCTAAATTATGTATTGTTAGATTCTCAATATTATATTTATTAAACTCGTTCAATGTATGCAATACATCTTCCGTACTCTCTTCTGGCAATCCAATAATTAAGTCCATATTTATAATAAACCCCAATTGTTTCGCATCTTCAAAAACTTCATCAAATTTTTCTCGTTTGTGATATCTATTTACTAATTTTAGCGTACGCTCATTAAATGACTGTGGATTTATACTTATTCTATCTATATTCCATTTTTTCATTGTTTCTAATTTCTCTTTATTTATAGTATCTATTCGTCCTGCTTCAAACGTAAATTCTTTTATATTTTTCATATCAATATTTTCATTTACACACTTTAACATTTCATCTATTTCATCGTTAGAAAGTATTGATGGTGTTCCTCCACCTATATAAATGGTATTTACTTTTAATCCCGTTTCACTTATTAATTTTCCCATTTCTTTTATTTCAACTATCAAAGAATTAAAATATTCATTATATCTTTCATTGTACTTTCCAGTCTTTAAGTATGCAGGAAATGAACAATATGTGCATTTTGTTGGACAGAATGCAATGCCTATATAAATACCAATTGTTTTATTATCCAGATAAGACATCTCTGTCTTTACTATTCTTATCAACAAATCAATTTTTTTCTTACTAACTAAATATATTGTTTCTAGTATGTTTTCTATTTCATCATATTCAAGGCCCATATCAAGAAATCTTCTTACTATCTTTGTTGGCCGAACACCTATAAGTCCGCCCCAATCATAATTTTTTCCATATAATTTAAGAAGTGATGTCTTTACCATCACTTCTTTTTGGTCAAAATAGTCTAATCCTATTTTTCTATATTCTATTGTTGCACTTTCATTTCCTTTACTTGCTCTTACTACATACTTATCATTTATATATATTGATTCAATATATATATTTTCTAGGTCCTCTGTAGTTTCAGGTATTAATACTCGTATAAATTCATCAAGTTTATTTTTATTCATTTTCTGCTCCTAAAGTATATGTAGTGCCATTAATATTATCACTACAATCCCTAAAATTATTCTATAATACCCAAAAATCTTGAAATCTTTGTTTCGTATATATTCCATAAAAAATTTTATCACAATTAAAGAAACAACAAATGATATGAATGCTCCTAATAATAAATACATAACTTCTGTAGTACTTAAGTTTCCTAAACTCTTCATAAGTTTAATTGCACTTGCACCTAACATAGTTGGTATTGCCAAGAAAAATGAAAATTCTGTAGCTACCACTCGATTAAATCCTAATAGCATTCCACCAATTATTGTTGCTGCTGATCTTGACGTTCCTGGTATTGATGCTAAACATTGAAATACTCCTACTCCAAATGCTGATAAGTATGATATTTCTCCGATATTATTGATTTTAGCCTTCTTACCTTTATTTTTATTCTCAATTACTATTAAAATTATTCCATATACAATCAATGCTATTGCTATTGGTAAAGGATTGTAAAGGAATTTTTCAGTTAGATCATCTAATGATACTTTATCTCCTTGCATTTTCATGATAGGAAATATTAAAAATACAGCTGGAATTATTGCAACAAATATTTTGAACCACATATTCCATTTTGCTTTTTGCTCTTCTGCTGTTCCTATGAAAGGGAATATTCTTTTCCAATAAACAAACACAACCGACATGATTGCTCCTAATTGTATTACAAACGCAAATGAATTTCGAAACTGTTCATTTGAAAACGGCTTAAGTAATCCTTCAACAATTAATATATGACCCGTACTACTTACTGGTATAAATTCTGTTATTCCTTCTACAACACTTATTATTATTATTTTTAAAATATCTAAAAACATAATACCCCCTATTTACTTTCTTCTTTATCAACAATAACTTTCATTGAATGCCAGCTCAGAGTTGCACATTTGACCCTAGCAGGCATTTTAGCAACATATTCCATAAGAACTGCGTCTCCAAGTTTCTTTGTTTCATCAGGAGTCAATTTCTCATCTTGCTTCATCATTTTAAAGTATAATTCTACCTTCTCTTTTGCATTTTCTAATGACTTTCCTTTTATCATATCTATTAACATTGCTGTTGATGCTGTTGATATTGCACAGCCATTACCCAAGAAAGATGCATCTTCAACTATTTTATCCTCACTTAATCTAACTTCTAATGTTAAATCATCACCGCAGTTAGGGTTATGGCCTCTTTCTATATACGTTGGATCATCTAATTCTTTTTTCAAATCTTTTCTATTATTATAATCTAGTATTGTCTGTTGATATATTCTCTCTAAATTCATATTCCAAACACTTCCTTTACTTTTTTTAAAGCTTCAATCAATTTATAAATATCTTCATGAGTATTGTAAATACTAAAGCTTGCTCTGCAGCATGATGGAACATTTAAGTAATTCATTAGTGGCTGTGCACAATGGTGCCCTGATCTTACTGCAACCCCATAACTATCAAGTATAAACGCAACATCGTGAGAGTGTACACCTTTAACATTAAACGCTATAACTCCTACTCTATCTACATTATCTGCATGATACAACTCAACAAATCCTAATTTACCTATCTCAAACAATGCTTGTAAATCTAATTCTCTTTCTATTTTATTAATAGTATCATACCCTATTTTATTAATAAATTCTATTGCTTTTTGTAATCCATAGATTGCTTCTACGTTTGGTGTTCCACCTTCAAATTTATTAGGAATCGGCGCATATGTACTTTCTTGTTCTGTTACGAATTCTATCATATCGCCACCATATAAAAATGGAGGTATTCCTTCGAGTAATTTACGTTTCCCATAAAGTACTCCAACACCCATAGGTGCAAATATCTTATGTCCTGAAAAAACTAAAAAATCAGCATCTAATTCTTGAACATTATGTCCAAAATGTAAAACTGATTGTGCAGCATCAATTAATACTAATGCCCCTTTTAAATGTGCAAGCTCAATAATTTCTTTTATTGGTTGTATAACTCCCGTTACATTAACTACTGCTGAAACAGCAACTATTTTAGTTTTTTCAGTCAATTTATATTGAAAATCATCTAAGTCAAATTGTCCATTTTTATCCAAATGGACATACTTTAACTTTGCTTTTTTCTTAGATGCTACAAATTGCCAAGGAACTATATTAGCATGGTGATTACTTATTCCCAATATTATTTCATCACCTTCATTTATAAATTCAAGTCCGTAAGAATACGCTAAAAGATTTATTGCTTCTGTAGTATTTTTTGTAAAAATAACTTCTTCTTTTTCTTTAGCATTAATAAAGTCCTTAACGGTTATTCTTGATGAATTTACTATACCTGAAGATTCTATTGATAATGCATGCGATCCTCTACCAGGATTTCCATTATAGTTCTCATAGTATTCAACTATTGAATCTATAACTTCCTGTGGTTTTTGTGAAGTTGCCGCAGTATCTAGATAATGAACATCATGTTCGATAAATATTGGAAATTTTTTTTTATAATCCATATATAGTTCCTTTCTATATTTTATTTCTATATTCTATTTTCTAATTCGTTTAATATTTTATTTCTTATTTCATCATCGTTTATGCTCTCTAATATTGGTCTAAATGATGACTCTACAATAAGTTTTTTTGCTCTACTTTCTGTTAACCCTCTACTCATTAAATAAAATAGCTTAGATTCATCTACTTTACCTATACTTGCAGAATGCGCTCCAATTACATCATCTTCATCACAAAAAAGTGTAGGTATTGAATCTGCTTTTACTGTTTTATCTAACAATATTGCAAATTCTCCTTCATTTCCTTCTGATTTACTTGATCCTCTTTTGAAGTATAGATTCCCTCTAAATACTTTCTTAGAAGTCCCCTTAACGGCACCTCTTCCTTGTATTTCTCCGTTACCTCGTCTTCCTCTAAATACAACAGAATATTCCAAGTCAACTTTTCTGTCTTTATCTGCTAAATACGCTGGCCAAATACTTGCACTTGCGTTATCTTCTTCCAAATATGTTTTGTGACTTACTCCGTTTACTTTCGCTCCTAATTCTACAGTATACATAGATACTTTTCCACCACCTAAAACTTCTATTTTAGATGACTCATAATTCTCACTTTCAAGATTTAGTGTCTGTACTTTAATAATTTTCACTTCTGAATTAGCTCTTGCCATAACTTTTATAACTCCATTATGATATGCTTTTGCTTCATCTTCTGAATTATAAGTAATTATTATAGTTGCTTTCCCAAATTCTTCCACTTCTATTAAATTGTAATCTATTAAGACATTGTTTTCGCTATTTGTTGTATAACTAATATACAATGGATCTTTTATTTCTTTCTTTGCTAAAACTTTAACGTATTTACCTTCATTATAAAATGTATTTATTTGATTAGAAAAATAATCTCCTAATCCATAATCATTATTATCATTGCTTAATCTTGCTATTTCCGTTAAAGATTCATCTATATTTTTTACTATTAATCCTTCTTGTACTTCATTTTGCAATGAAATGTTGTTGAATGGTTTAAATTCTGCTGGTTCTTCGACTTGATGTCCAACTCTTTTCCATTTTGGCTTATCAATCAATGAATATTTTTCAAAACTTTTAAGTCTATAATCACTATTACCTAGAGTTGTAATAACTTTTTCTGATAACATTTCTGCCTCCTCATCTATTTCAGTCAAATTTACTTACTATCCTATTGAACCTTCTAGTTCCAATTCTATTAATTTATTTAATTCTACAGCGTATTCAAGTGGTAACTCTTTTGAGATTGGCTCAACAAATCCTCTTACTATCATTGCTTTTGCCTCATCTTCAGTTATTCCTCTTGACATTAGATAAAATATTGCTTCGTCACTTATTCTTCCTATTTTTGCTTCATGTCCTATATCAATATCATCTGTGTTAACTTCTATCATTGGTATAGTATCTGATCTTGATAGGCTATCTAGCATTAATGACTCACATTCTACTGTTGCTTTACTTCCGTGTGCATTTGGTGCCACTCTAAGTAATCCTCTGTATAATGCTGTTCCTCCATTTTTTGAAATAGATTTTGAATGTACAGTTGATGTTGTATATGGTGCTGCATGTATTACTTTTGATCCTGTATCTAAGTATTGTCCAGCTGATGCAAATGTGATACCTGTGAACTCACATCTAGCTCTCTCTCCTCTTAAGATACTCATTGGGTATAACATTGAAACTCTCGATCCAAATGACCCTGAAACCCATTCTATTACTCCATCAGCATCTACTACTGCTCTCTTTGTATTTAAGTTATACATGTTTCTTGACCAGTTTTCAATTGTTGAATATCTTAATCTAGCATTTTTCTTTACATAAAGTTCAACCGCTCCAGCATGTAATGCATTTTTCTGATACTTTGGTGCCGAACATCCCTCTATGAAATGTAAATCTGCACCCTCTTCAACTATTATAAGAGTATGCTCGAATTGACCAGCTTCTGCTGCATTAAGCCTGAAATACGACTGTAATGGCATGTCAACTTTAACTCCTTTAGGGATGTAAACGAACGATCCTCCTGACCATACTGCCCCATGTAATGCTGCAAATTTATGATCTGTCATAGGTATTAACTTCATAAAATATTCTTTTACTAAGTCTTCGTGTTCTCTAAGTGCTGTTTCTATATCTGTGTATATTACTCCTTGTTTTGTTAATTCTTCGTTTAGACTATGGTAAACTACTTCCGAATCATATTGTGCCCCAACACCTGCAAGAGATGTTCTCTCTGCTTCTGGTATTCCTAATCTATCAAATGTTGATTTGATGTAATCTGGTACATCATCCCATGTTTCACTCATTTTATTAGCATCTGGTTGTAAGTAATGTACTATGTCGTTTACATCTAAATCTGATAAGTCCGCTCCCCATGTAGGCATTGGTTTAGAATGATATACTTCTAAAGACTTAAGTCTATGCTCTAACATCCATTGTGGCTCTTTTTTTGATTCAGATATTTTTCTAACAATATCTTCTGTTAGTCCTTTACCTGTTGTAAATTTATGGTGCATCTCATCTTTTACGTCATATATTCCACGCTCTATATCAGAGACATACGTTTTATTTTTTTCTTCCATAATTCTCTATCCACCTTTCTATTTCAGTTATTATAATCCTAAATCTTGTCTTATTTTACCGTATCCAAATTTTTCTATCATTTCAACTATTTCTTTTCCACCAGTTTTTACAATTCTTCCATCCATTAATACGTGGACGAAATCTGGCTCTAAATAATCTAAAACTTTATCGTAATGTGTTATTATAAGCATTGCGTTATCTTTTGTTTTAAGTTTTTGAACACCTTCAAATACAACTTTTGTTGCATCTCTATCAAGACCTGAATCAGTCTCATCTAATATTGCTAATTTTGGCTCTAATACCGCCATTTGTAATATTTCATTTTTTTTCTTTTCTCCGCCCGAAAATCCAACATTCAAATGTCTGTCAGCATATTCTGGATTTATATGTAGTTTTTCCATTTTCTCTACTAAATCATTGTGAAACTGCATAAAATATTGTTTTTCACCTGTTATAGCTTCTTTTGCTGTTCTTAAAAAGTCCTCAACTGTTAATCCAGCTATTTCTTCTGGATATTGGAACGACAAGAAAATTCCCTTTTTAGCTCTTTCGTCAACTGCTAGGTCATTTATAACTTCATCTTCCAATCTTATTTCACCTGATGTTAATTCGTGTTTAGGATGTCCAACTAATATTCCAGCAAGTGTTGATTTCCCTGCACCATTAGGACCCATTATAACGTGAACTTCACCTTTATTTATTGTAAGATCTAGTCCCTTAAGTATTTCCTTTCCTTCTACTTCTGATTTCAATCCTTTTAATTGTAATAAACTCATTGTTCTTAACCTCCAATTTATATTCTATAATTGATTATTTCCTACTATCATTGTACAAAAATTTATACGAATTGTCAATTAATAAAATGTTTTACTATCAAAGTATTTTCTCCCAAACTATTATTTTTAATTTCTATATATATGACAAAAGCCGAGATAATTTTCTTATCTCGGCTCTTAAAGGTATTAGTATTGTGTTTTAAATCCTATTGTTAATTTACCTTGTTCTTTATTACCTTTTATTGATCTGTCATATTGGTTCGGACCCAAATATTTGGAGCACTTTTTATATAATTTTTTACTCATTTCTTCAAATTCAACTGGTGTTAAATAACCTATCTTCTCTTGAATTCTTTCTCTGTTGTACCATTTCTCGATATATTCAAATACACCAACTTTTATTTCTTCTATTGTATCAAAT